>JACCDX011076391.1_pt1 | contig 13544 bp, 12 predicted proteins | sample 7449681 | NCBI WGS metagenome assembly JACCDX01 (sample SAMN15323450, study PRJNA562643) | freshwater metagenome | isolation source: river surface water | place: USA:Blue River Watershed | collected 2017-08-18
ACCCTGTCAAGACTGATTGTTTTTTTCATCGAGGCTTTTGAAAAACACTATGCAATTCGTCAATTTCATTGCGATGAGACGGAAATTTATTGTACCGTCCAGTTTGCAGAAAAAATTAAGTAGAATCACCTGATCATCAGATCATCCATTTTTTACCGGGAGTCTTCATGCTGTACAGGAAATCCGCTTTATCGCTGCTGGCTCTGCTTTGCCTGTGCGCTCAGACATGGGCGCAGGAGCAGATCGTCAAGATCGGTCATGTCGCACCTTTGTCCGGACAGGTTGCTCACTTGGGCAAGGACAATGAAAACGGCGCAAGAATGGCGATCGATGAACTCAATGCAAAGGGCATCAAAATAGCGGGCAAGAAAATCAAGTTTGTGCTGGTTGCCGAAGATGACGCAGCCAATCCGCAGATTGCGACGACTGTTGCGCAAAAACTGGTGGATGAAAAAGTCAATGCGGTCATTGGCCACCTGAATTCCGGTACGACGATACCTGCATCAAAAATTTATCATGATGCCGGTATTCCTCAGATCTCTCCTTCCGCAACCAATCCCAAGTATACGCAGCAAGGTTACAAGGGCGCCTTTCGTGTCGTCGCCAATGATATCCAGCTCGGTGGTGCACTGGGTCGTTATGCCGCCAATACGCTGCACGTAAAGAATGTCGCCGTCATTGATGACCAGACAGCATATGGTCAGGGCGTGGCCATGGAATTCATGAAAGTCGCAAAAGCTTCCGGCATCAATATCGTCACACGCCAGTACACGAACGAAAAAGCATCTGACTTCAATGCGATCCTGACTACGATCAAAAGCAAGAATCCGGACCTTATCTTTTTTGGCGGCATGGATGCAGTCGGTGGCCCGATGTTAAGGCAAATGAAGCAGCTGGGCATACACGCAAAATTCATGGGCGGTGATGGTATTTGTACCGAGCAGCTGCCTTCTTTGTCGGGTGGTGGCCTGATTGATGAGCAGGTCATATGCGCCGAAGCTGGCGGCGTAGATGATAGCAAGCAAAAAGAGCTTGAAGCATTTCGCGCGACGTACAGAAAAAAATTCGGCATCGACATCAAGCTCTATGCGCCTTATGTCTATGATGCGGTAATGGTGGTCGCCTATGCAATGCAAAAAGCCGGCTCTACAGAACCTGCAAAATATCTGCCCGAACTGGCCAGGACGAACTATAAGGGGGTCACTGGACAGATAGAATTTGACACGCATGGTGATGTGAAGAACGGCACGCTGACACTTTATACCTACAAAGCGGGCAAGCGCGATCTGATCGCCGTGGTGAAATAACTTTGCTAAACTAAAAGACCAAAAAAAACGCTCATGAAACCATGAGCGTTTTTTTATGGTGCGGCGCGCTTATTTCAGAGAAAGCACCCACTTGGCCAGTGCAACCGATTCCGCTTCAGAGACTTGCGGATTAGCTGGCATAGGGATCGCACCCCATACGCCGCTGCCGCCTTCACGAATCTTCTTGGCCAGCTTTGCTTCTGCGGATTTGTCGCCCTTATATTTAGCAGCAACTTCCTTGTAACCAGGTCCGATCAATTTGGTGTCGACTGCGTGACATGCGAGGCAGTTTTTCTCTTTAGCCAGGTCAGCATTTGCCAATGCTGCATTTGAAGCCAGTGCGCCGAGAGCGGCGGCGATCAGCAATACACGTTTCATTTTTCTCTCCAAAAGTAATTGCGGCGGAATTTTACCTTGTTTTCAGGAATCATTACGACCACTGCAGATTAGCATTAGCCGAATTCTACAAAAAACCGGCGTTACATTCGCTCACAAAACACCCATTGCGAATCAGATCGCAGTAGAAATTCAGTCAGTCACCGCACCTTTACTTGCTGATGATGCCAAAGTGGCAAATTTGGCCAGTACACCGCGCGTATAGCGCGGCTTCGGTGGCGTCCAGGAAGCACGGCGGCGGGCGATCTCATCTTCAGCCACATTTAGCTGGATTAACAGCTTGTGCGCATCGATGGTAATTGAGTCACCTTCCTTTACCAGCGCAATCGTGCCTCCCGCAATCGCCTCAGGTGCCACATGGCCTACCACCATGCCCCAGGTACCACCGGAAAAACGGCCATCCGTTACCAGCCCCACCGATTCACCCAGACCTTTGCCTATCAGCGCTGAAGTAGGCGCTAACATTTCAGGCATGCCCGGACCGCCTTTGGGTCCCAGATAGCGCATGACCAGTACATCACCGGGCATGATCTTGTCACCCAAAATCGCTTCCATCGCCGAAGGTTCATCATCAAAAACGCGTGCAGGCCCGGTAATAACAGGATTTTTCAGGCCCGTGATCTTGGCAACGCAGCCTTCAGGCGACAGATTGCCCTTCAGGATGGCCAGATGGCCTTCCTTATACAAGGCACGATCCAGAGGAAAAATAACATTCTGATCCGCACGCGGTACATCAGGCACATGCGCAAGTTCTTCGGCCAGTGTCTTGCCTGTGATGGTGATGCAATCGCCATGCAGCAGGCCGGCATTCAACAGCAATTTCATGACCTGCGGAATACCGCCTGCCTGATGCAAATCTGTTGCCACATACTCGCCTGATGGCTTCAAGTTACAGATGACCGGTACTTTTTTACGGATGCGTTCGAAATCATCAATCGTCCATTCCACATCGGCCGCATGTGCAATCGCCAGATAATGCAGCACGGCGTTGGTAGAACCGCCAGTGGCCATGATGACGGCAACCGCATTTTCAATCGACTTGCGGGTAATGATATCGCGCGGCTTGAGATCATTTTTTACTGCTTCAACCAGCACGCGCGCTGACTCTGCCGCTGATCCGGCTTTTTCATCATCAGGATTGGCCATCGTCGATGAATACAAGAGCGACATGCCCAGCGCCTCGAAGGAAGACGACATCGTATTGGCGGTATACATGCCGCCGCAAGAACCGGTAGACGGGCAGGCATTCTGCTCGATGCCATCGAAATCTTCCTGCTTCATGATGCCTGCGGTGAATTGGCCGACTGCCTCAAAAGCCGAAACAATCGTCAGGTCCTTGCCCTTCCAGTTGCCAGGCTTGATCGTACCGCCGTAGACATAAATACCCGGCACATTCGTTCGAGCAAGCGCGATCATACCGCCCGGCATATTCTTGTCGCAGCCGCCAATCACGACGCAACCATCCATCCATTGCCCGTTGACGCAAGTCTCAATACAGTCAGCAATCACTTCACGACTGATCAAAGAAAATTTCATGCCCTCGGTACCCATAGACATACCGTCGGAGATAGTCGGCGTACCAAACACCTGCGGATTGGCGCCCGCTTGCTTGGTGGCTTCGATCGCAACATCGGCCAGCTTTTGCAGGCCGGAGTTACATGGCGTGATCGTCGAATGGCCATTGGCAATGCCGATCATCGGCTTGTCAAAATCGGCTTTCTGATAGCCCATTGCGTAATACATCGCGCGGTTTGGACTGCGGGCCACGCCTTGCGTAATATTTTTTGAGCGACGATTCGATGCCATGTTCTCTCCTGTGTGCCTGACCGGCCTGAAAAAACACTCACAGTGCCTTGCGCCGGGGCTTGTGTCAAATATATCATTCGATACTTATTAATATATTTTACGTATTAATTTATCCCATGGCCCTGGAACTGCGATCACTGCGCTATTTTGTCGCGGTAGCGGAAGAAATGCATTTTGGCCGCGCAGCAATGCGCCTGCATATGACGCAACCGCCTCTGTCACAAAGCATTCAGTCACTCGAGGCCGAACTCGGCTGCAGCCTGTTTGCGCGCACCAAACGCAGCGTGGCACTGACTGCTGCAGGCAAGGCGCTGCTGCCGGAAGCGCAAAGGCTACTGCTACAGGCTGATGGTCTAGCTGCACTTGCGCAGCGCGCAGCCGCAGGTGAATCAGGCAAGCTGGCACTGGCCTTCGTCTCGATTGCCGACTACAGTATCCTGCCCTCGGCACTACGGGAATTTCGCAGCGCCTATCCGGCCGTGCAGATCGACCTGCACGAACACACCAGTGACCTCCAATATGAACGCCTGTCTTCCGGCTTGATTGATCTGGGCATACTGATTCCTCCTTTGCCCGATAAGCTCAAATCCGAACTGACTTATTTTCCGCTGCTGCGCGAACCGCTGGTGATGGCGCTGCCTGAGGGAAGCCAGATAGGCCGCAGCACAAAAAAAATCTCGCTCAAGAACTGCCGCGACCTGCCATTGATTATTTTTCCGCGCAAACTGGCACCGGCCTTTCATGATCAGATATTGGGTTGCTTTCGCGATGCCGGCGTGACGCCGCGCATAGGCCAGGAAGCGATACAGATGCAAACCATAGTCGGCCTGGTTTCTGCCGGCATGGGCATCGCGCTTGTGCCACAATCCGTGTCGAACCTGAAGCGACCCGGCGTGGAATACCGCGCTCTGAAAGAAGCCAGTCCGCTGGTAGAAACCGGGCTTGCCTGGCGCAACGACAATACCTCGCCAGTACTACAGGCCTTTCTGACACTCATGAAGAAGAGAAGCTGAATGCTGATACATCCATTACCAGATCCGATCGCACTCTCTATAGGCCCGCTGGCAATACGGTGGTACGGGTTGATGTATCTGATGGCATTCGGCCTGTTCATCTTGCTCGGTCGGCTGCGCATCAGACAGCCGCATATTTCTGCTGCCGGCTGGAGCAAACTGGATGTGGAAGACATGCTGGTTTATGGCGTACTGGGCGTGATCATTGGCGGCAGGCTGGGCGAAGTACTGTTTTATCATCCAGATTATTATTGGTTGCATCCGGCGGAAATCCTCGCAGTCTGGAAAGGCGGTATGTCATTTCATGGCGGTTTTATCGGGGTACTGACTGCGATGGCGCTATGGGGCAAAAAACATCGGCGCAAGCTGATGGACGTGATGGACTTTATCGCGCCGTTAGTGCCGCTTGGTTATGCCGCCGGACGCATCGGCAATTTCATCAACGCGGAACTACCGGGGCGCGTTGCCGATGCAAGCCTGCCCTGGGCAATGATCTGGCCGAATGTCGATGCGCTGCCGCGCCATCCGTCGCCGATTTATCAGGCGCTGATAGACGGGGTACTGCTGTTTATCCTGCTGTGGTTTTTCGCGCGTAAACCACGACCCCGACTTGCAGTCAGCGGTGTATTTTCGCTTGGCTATGGTTGTGCACGATTTTTTACCGAATACTTCCGCATACCGGATTATGAAGTCGCGATCAGCAGCTGGACGCTTTCAGCAGGACAAATGCTGTCACTACCCATGATTGCACTGGGCATTATTCTAATCATTACCGCATATAAAAATAACTCGCCTGCACAACATACCGCCCTGCCATGAACGCCAATCTCTACACATTGTTTCAGTCACGTTTTCCGCAGGATCATGATGATTGCTGGCTGGAGACAGAAGATGCCTGTTATTACAGTTGGCGGGATCTCGAACGCGGCACGGCAAAAATCGCCAACCTGTTTGCCAGTCTGGACCTGCCACCGGGCTCACGCATTGCTGCGCAAGTAGAAAAATCTCCCGAAGCGCTGATGCTCTATCTGGCAACAGTGCGCGCAGGCTTTGTGTATTTGCCGCTCAACACCGCTTATCGCAGCGCAGAGATGGCTTATTTCATCGATGATGCTATGCCTGCCGTCGTCGTATGCTCCCCGCATAACTTTGGCTGGGTATCACAACTGGCATTCAAATCCGGCACCCATCATGTATTTACGCTGGGCGAGCCGTATCAAGGGAAAAACAGCGGTTCCTTATTGAGCCGCGCGCTGCATCAGCCCGATAGCTTCGAGACAGCGCAAAAAAATCCGGATGATCTGGCAGCTATCCTTTATACATCCGGCACCACTGGGCGCAGCAAAGGTGCCATGCTCACGCACTGCAATCTGGCTGCCAATATCCGTGTATTGCACCAGTACTGGCAATGGCGCAAAGGTGATGTACTGTTACACGCACTGCCGCTATTTCATATACATGGATTGTTCGTCGCAGCACATGGCGCACTGATGAATGGCAGCAAAATGATCTTTCTCTCGAAGTTCGACAGTAGTAAAGTCATGCGCCATCTCCCACGCAGTAGCATTTTCATGGGTGTACCAACTTACTATGTGCGCCTGTTGGCCGATGCAGAATTCAGCAGGGCCGTATGCACGAACATACGATTATTCATCTCAGGCTCTGCCCCGCTGTTAAACGAAACCTTCCATGCGTTTGCAGAAAAAACTGGTCACACCATACTCGAACGTTACGGTATGAGCGAGACTGCGATGCTCACCTCTAATCCTTATGATGGCCAGCGCAAGGCGGGGACAGTGGGGCTTCCTTTGCCTGGAGTGAGCGTGCGCGTGATGAATGCAGAAGGCACCGTATGCGAAACTGAGGAAATCGGCGACATTCAGGTACAAGGCCCCAATGTATTCTCGGGATACTGGAAAATGCCTGAAAAAACTGCCGAAGAATTTACAGCCGACGGATTTTTCAAGACAGGCGATGTCGGCTACTTTGATACCGATGGCTATCTGTCTATTGTCGGACGTAGCAAGGACTTGATTATTTCCGGCGGCTACAATGTGTATCCGAAAGAAATTGAATCCGTGATTGACGAAATAACCGGCGTACAGGAATCCGCCGTGATAGGCGTACCGCATGCAGATTTCGGCGAAGCCGTGACTGCCATTATCGTCAGGCATAAACATGACACACTGACCGAAGAACAAGTCATTTCCACGCTCAAGGCGCAGATCGCCAATTACAAGATTCCTAAGCGGGTATTTTTCGTGGATGAATTACCGCGCAATACCATGGGAAAAGTACAGAAAAATATATTAAGAGAACAATTCAGCGCAAGCTGATCTGATTTTCCTTGGCCACTCAGTCAAACGCTTTTCTCTTGATGCGTCCCAAATGCACTGAACACACTTTGCTCGAACAGACGACCCGCTGCGTTACTTATCCAGATATTCAGCGCGTCTATCTTGGCCACATCATGCAAGACGCCCTGTCATTCGAGGAGTGCCGTCATGTTCAAAACTGCAAGTCAGCACCTTGTCCGAATCAGTCCGTCATTCCCGCTGCAGCATAGACAAGCTGCCACATCGTCGCCCTTGCATCAATTCATAGAAAAATTCAGTGCAGTCAGTCACGATGCCAGCCTGCACAATAATTTGATCACGATACTAAATGAAGAGAATGACACACTCTTTTCATGGGCGAAAACGCAGCTCAGCCTTGCCACACAGCAGAGCTTATCGATAAATTGTTCTGCCGCACGACAAGCAGCGCAAGCAGGCACACTGATCAATGCGCTACTGGAAACATGCTGTTATCTGAAAAAATATCGTCTCGCCAGACCTGATGATTCTTTACTCGAATGCATAGAAAAACAACATCGCCAGTATCTGATCAGTAGCTTTCAGTCTTCATTTTACTCAGCCGATGATGAAAGCAAGTGCCGATTGATTGCCGCGGTAGAAGAGCGTGCATTGAAAAATATCGGCATTCAGCCTGATCCGCTCGTACAGCAGCAGGCATGGATAAGGCGGGCTTCCAGTCTGAAACCGTGCTGCCTCAATGAGAGTGAATTGCTGGCGCTCTGCGATTATGTAAATTCCTCAACCGGCATCTTCAATATTGTCAATGCAGCTTCCCGGTCGGCTACCTATTATGGGATTGATTATTTCCAGAATATCATTCAGATCTATTTAGACACACTCAATGCATCGCTGCATAAATTGCAGTCCAATCGTGATTTCGGTAAGCAAAATCTGACGGTTTACAAGGGCATTCATCTGGGCAGGCTGGATGGCCGGTTCAATCTGGCACATCTTGAACATGCTTATCATCATGGCAGCCTGATCGCTTTCCCGCATCCGATTTCAGGAACGATCGATCCGAATGAGAGCTATGCACATACAAAACATGACATGGGCTATCACTACGAATTAATGCTGACAATACCAACTGGTGCAGATGTCGATATCTTGCATGACTCCAAAACCAGAGGTCAAAAAGAAATCATTGCACCATCAGGCTTACGATTTTGTGTAACAGGCCGATACCAGCGCGATGTAGCGATTGCCAGTACCGGAAGCATCGCCAGTATTCAAGGTTACCAATTAATCCATATGCCGGATTAATGGCAATGAGTGAGCTAACCCGCTTTCCATGCTGGATCACGTTTTTCTATAAATGCCTGCACACCTTCCAGCGCAGCTTCATCCATCATATTGCAGGCCATCGTATGACCGGCCAGCTGATAGGCAGCGCCTATACCCATTTCCAGCTGCCGATAAAATAATTGCTTGCCCATTGCAATCGCCACAGCAGGCTTGGCCAGTATGCTGTGACAGAGCTGCCGGATTTCTGTATCCAGCTGATCAGCTGACACCACTCGGTTGACCAGGCCGCGCTCCTGGGCGGTATGCGCATCAATGAATTCACCGGTCAGTAACATTTCCATTGCTTGCTTGCGCGCGATATTGCGTGACAGGCCGACTGAAGGTGTCGAACAGAACAAGCCATAATTGACACCTGATACGGCAAATTTCGCTTCAGTGGCCGCAACTGCCAGGTCGCACATGGCAACCAGCTGACAACCTGCGGCCGTGGCAATGCCATGCACGCGCGCAATCACAGGCTGTGGCATGGACTGTATTTTCAGCATCAGCTTGCTGCATTGATCAAATAGTTTTTTATAGTAAGCAGCAGATGGTGCAGCGCGCATCTGCTTGAGATCATGGCCGCTGCAAAAAGCCTTGCCCTGCGCGGCCAGCACGATGATGCGCGCCGTCTGATCTGCCGATACCGCGTCAAGTTCTGCTTGTAAGGCAGCGAGCATTTCCTCCGACAAGGGATTGAATTTTTCACCGCGATTTAATGTCAGCGTGACCACTGCACCATCGCGCGCATGCAAGACATAAGGTGCGTGTTGTACTGCTTCTGATTGACTCATGATGCCTCCATCCATAAAGCCTGAAGATGATTGTGCGAGCTGTTAATCCTGATCTGATATTTCCGGCTGTTCGCCCAATGATGGCGGCAGGACATAGCTGGCCAATAATGCGATTCTGTTCGCAGGCGTTTCAAGGCTAATGCGCCCGATCGCACCGCTACGGTAATCCAGCAGCAAGGTATGCGCTGCTTTTTCAAAATCCGCATCGCCACCTTTTAAGCGGTAACCGCGGCGCGCCGCAATCGATTCAATGACGCCCACGCTATCCAAGCCTTCCGTCTTAAAGCCATAACGAGACGTCAGCAGCGATGCATAATTTTGTAGCAATAAATCTGCCAGAAAAGTTGCGACTTCTTCCTCAATCACGGCATTGACACCGATCGCATGACTGGCCGCGAGCATGAGCCCGTCAGTAGGATGCATGATCTTGGGCCATAACATACCGGGCGTATCGATCAGTACGATGTTATTACCAAGATAAAGTCTTTGCTGCGTCTTGGTGACGGCGGGTTCATCGCCGACTTTGGCCACGCGTTTTTTCAGCAACGCATTCATCAGCGTCGATTTGCCTACATTGGGTATGCCCATGATCATCATGCGCAGCGGCTTTAAGGCCGTACCGCGATGCGGCGCAATCTTGAGGCACATGCCCGGAATTTTTGCTACCTCCGATGCTTTTTTGCAGGACAGTGCAACTGCATGTACCTGCTTCTGGCTACCGTAGTGTGCCAGCCAGGCCTTGGTCGCCATTGGGTCGGCGAGATCGCTTTTATTGAGAATTTTCAGACAGGGACGCTGACGCGCCACCCGCAACTCTTCGATCATCGGATTGGAACTGGCTTGGGGCAAACGGGCATCCAGCACTTCGATCACCAGGTCGACTTTTTCCATCGCCTCTGCCGCCTTACGGCGCGCAGCGTTCATATGACCGGGAAACCATTGGATGGACATAGGCAGCTTATATTTTTCAGTAAAGCGTCATTTTACCTGCTGACAGCGTAAAGCCGGCCTTAATGATGCGAGCACTAACGCCTATGCTCAGACAGTCGTGCAAGTGCCTTGATATGGGCTGTCACGCTGCGTGCCAGCGCAGAAAGGTTATAGCCACCTTCCAGGCAGCTGACGATGCGACCCTTTGCGTGATGGTCGGCCACTTTCATGATCTGCTCAGTGATCCACTGAAAATCAGCTTCAACCAGTGCGACCTGACCCAGATCATCATCACGGTGCGCATCAAAACCGGCTGAAATAAAAATCATCTCAGGCTGATGCAATTCGAGTGCAGGCATCCAGTGCTTCAGAATCAGATCGCGAATCACATCGCCCCGCGTATAAGCGGGCACCGGAATATTGACCATATTGGCCGGTTGCGCATGGTCAGGCAGTATTTCGCTATACGGATACAGCGGATGCTGGAAAAAACTCACCATCAGTATGCGCGCATCATCATGAAAGGCCGCTTCGGTCCCATTACCATGGTGCACATCGAAATCCACAATCGCCACGCGCTTGAGTCCGCACACATCAAGCGCATAGCGGGCGGCGATGGCGACATTATTGAACAGGCAAAAACCCATAGACTTAGCAGGAACAGCATGATGACCGGGCGGTCGTATCGCACAAAATGCATTCTCTATTTCGCCTGCAATCACCGCATTAGTCGCAGCGATGGCCGCACCACTGGCACGCAATGCAGCCTGCCAGCTGAAGGGATTGAGCGAGGTATCACCGTCAATCGGATAATAGGGACCAGCCGCGGCCAATGCGGACTTGCCCGGCGCAGGAATATTGTCTCTGACCCGTGCGATCGCATCCGGATGATGGATGCGCGCTATGTCATGCACGTTCGCTACGGGCGCCTCGCGATAATCCAGTAAAGGCGCGATGCGGCTTGCAATAAGCTGGTCTTCAATTGCCTGCAAGCGTGCAGGCGACTCAGGATGCCAGGCGCCCATTTCATGCAACTTGCAGTCGGGATGAGAATAAATCGCGGTAGTCATTGAAACGGATTATTACATGAAGCTGGCAGCTGGCCTGATGCACAATGTGGAGAAAAATTCACCTGGTGTTTTATCATTCAGGCAATCCCGATATATCAGGACAATATTGCGTAAATTCAGTTGGACGATGTTTTATACTTGCTCACCTGAACTGCATTCACCACAAAGTTACCCGATGTTTTTTCGCTCCATGATGTTTCGCTATAAACGCTCACTTGCATTCAAGCTCAGCCTGCTTTGTTTCGCGCTCTGCCTACCTGTGTATGGTCAGGCAGCCATTGCAGTCAAGTCGCATAAGGCCAAATCAAAAAAAACCATACGGCAGGCCAAAGCTGCACCCGCACTGTTCCGTCTTCACCAATCGCGTCCAGTCGCTGAATTTATTGATGAGATCAGTGAGCGCAATGATTTTGACCGAGAAGTATTGCGCAATCAGTTTGCACGCGTGCATTTCCAGGAAAATGTGATCAGGCTGATCAATCCACCTCCGGCCACCAAAGCGAAGAACTGGTCTGCTTACAAACAGCGCTTCATCGAGCCAGTGCGCATCAAAGCGGGCATGGAATTCTGGTCTGCACATGAACAGACGCTTGCGCGCGCCGAATCTATCTATGGCGTACCTGCGGAAATCATTATTGGCATATTGGGCGTAGAGACCATGTATGGTCGTATGGCCGGCAAGATCCGCGTCATGGATGCGCTGACCACCCTCGCCTTCGCATATCCGAACACGCCCAATCGTGAAGCGCGCATGCAATATTTTCGCAGCGAACTGGAGCAGACCCTGCTTTATGCGCGAGAAAACAATCTTGATCCGTTTTCCTTGTCTGGCTCATTTGCCGGCGCGATTGGCTGGCCACAATTCATGCCCGGCAGCATACGCAAATTTGCAGTCGATTTTGATGGCGACGGAAAGATTGATTTGCGCAATTCTGCTGATGACGCCATAGGCAGTGTGGCCAGCTTTTTATCGCAGCATGGCTGGCAAAACGGCGTACCGTTGATCTTTCCTGCACAAGTCGCTGCCAGCGAATCGCACCGCTGGCGCTCATTTCTCGGGCAAGGCCTGGAGGCCAAATTCATGCTCCATGAATTCGATGAAGCAGGCGTCAATGCCGAGCATGCACCGCTTTATCTATTATATGGACTAGTCGATCTGCAGGATGGCGACCGGCCTGATCTGTACTGGCTGGGCACCATGAATTTTTTTGCGATTACCAAATATAACCGCAGTTTTTTTTATGCGATGTCAGTGATCGAACTTGGCAATGCAGTCAAACAGCAACGCACACCATGAATAGCGATACTGCCAACTCGCTCACCGAAACGCAAATCATTACGCTGACCAAAGCATGGCTAACTGAAGCGGTAATCGGCCTCAATCTGTGCCCATTCGCAAAATCTGTCTACATCAATGATCGGATTCATTATCAGGTCAGCTCAGCTACTGATGCCGCATCATTATTAAATGATTTGATTCTGGCAATGCAGCATCTGGCTTTCACGGATGCCAAAAAAATCGATACCACACTGCTGATTCATCCACTGGTGCTGCAGGATTTTCTCGACTATAACGATTTTCTAGATTTAGCTGACGCTGCACTTCATCAGCAAGGTCTGGATGGCACATTACAGATCGCCAGCTTCCATCCGCAGTATCAGTTTGCCGACACACAGCCTGATGATGTCACCAATTGCAGCAATCGCTCACCATTTCCGGTACTGCATTTACTAAGGGAAGACAGCCTGGACAAGGCGATTGCTGCCGTAACTGATACCGCCGATATTTTCAATCGCAATATCGACACCCTAAAAACGCTCGGGACCGATGGCTGGCAACAGTTACAACTACGCATACACAACAAGTCCTGACCCCCTGTCCTTACTTTCCGCCAGGCCGGTGCTAGATACCTTCCTGTCGTTCACATCATATGCACCTGTATTTGTGCCAGAAGCACATCCATCGATGCCAATCGCATCATTGTTAATATTGACTATATTTATAAAAAATATATTAAAAATTTTCCGTCATTATTAATCATCAACCTGCATAGAAACCAAACAAAAAAATCGCGATCTCAAAAACATCACATTTATCGCCCGCTATTGTTAATCGCTTTAAAAAAAATAATTAACTATTCTGAATGCCTGTATCCGAATTAAATTTCCTTTTAGAAAATTTAACAGGAGAAATTCAGCACGTCACAATTGTTAATGCTAATTTGCAAAAAATTTCTTTCAGAAAAATAAATCCATTAAAAATCATATGGTTATAAATCTGCTTCATGAAGACTTTAGGTGGAGCTTAATTATTTTTTAAAAAATAATTTACTTTATTACTAACTCCCAATAGAATTTGTTAGTATTTTAAAAACAATAATTCACAAGTCTTGTAAAGCTCTGCTCGGTGCAGATGGCAAAAATTGATCCATGAATTTGCGTATCGACCACCACAGTTCTCTCAACCATTTTGCCCTAGGGATTTTGACAATATGACGACTCAGTTTGACAATCAAGATGGTGCCCGGCTGTCCGATCAGGTAACCTACGATCCGAATAATCTGCTTGATTCCCTGATCGAAAAACT
>JACCDX010115495.1_pt1 | contig 13542 bp, 14 predicted proteins | sample 7449681 | NCBI WGS metagenome assembly JACCDX01 (sample SAMN15323450, study PRJNA562643) | freshwater metagenome | isolation source: river surface water | place: USA:Blue River Watershed | collected 2017-08-18
ATGGATTGGATCAAAAAGAAAGCAGGAAATCTAACTACTAAAGTTACTGCTGACAAATTAATGAGTGCTTGGAAGAAAGCAGGTTCTCCAACAGACAGCAACGAAGTAGCAGAATTCCTAAAAGGTCAAGGTGTAGTTGACGACTTGGTAGCACAGGTCTATCAAACTATGAAATTGCCTGCACCGGGAACAGCACAGAAGCCTGCACCGCAGGCATTGACCTATAAAGAAGTAGTAGATCTAGTTAATAAACTTCCAGTAGATAGGAAAGTTAGATTGGCTAAATGGATCGCAAAAACCAAAGACGCTAAAAACACAACGCCTAAGGCACCAGCAGCAGGCGCAGAACCAGGGGTAGCATAATGAGATTGCACGAAATACTAACAGAAAGTCAAGAATTACAAGAAGGTCCGATACTTAATAAAATCGGTACAGCAGTAGGAAAAGGAGTCGGAACCCTTGCCAAAGGAGTAGGTGCAGTAGCAGGTGGAGTGATGGGCCTAGGAAAAGCCATCAAGAAAGGTTACCAAGCTGGTAAATCAACAGTGGCCGGAGCAGGTGATGATGAAGCTGATGCAACTACACCGCCTAAAGATGGAACTCCACCAAAAGACGGAACAAAACCAGCTCCAGCAGATGACGCAGCAGGAGGAGAAACCCCACCAAAAGGCGGAAAGAAACCAGTACCAGGCGATAAAAAAGCTCCAGTGGGTGGCGGAGACGCAGGTGGCGGTACAGCTCCAGCAGATGATGCAAGTGGTGGTACACCACCTCCAAAAGGTGGCGGCAAAGCCCCAGTAGGCGGCGGCGCAGGTGGTGAAGCACCTGCAGATGATGCAGCCGGAGGCGGAGGCACGGGCGGCACAGCATATGCTCAAGCACAGCAAGCAATACAAGCATTACAGCCAAAAGATAGACAAAAGATTCTAACACTGTTACAGAAAGATCCTAAAGTTAAAGCTAAATTAAATCCAGCACCTGCACCAGGTGCTAAACCAGCAGCTCCAGGCGCAGCACCAGCAGGAGGAGCGGCTCCCGCAGCAGCACCAGCAGGTGGAACAGCAGCTCCAGCAGCAGCCCCAGCTCCAGCAGGTGGAACAGCGCCAGCAGGTGGAACAGCGCCAGCAGGTGGAACAGCGCCAGCAGGTGGCGGTGCAGCTCCAGCAGCAGCACCAGCAGCAGCACCAGCTCCAGCAGCAGGAGCAGCTGAACCAGCACCAGCTAAAAAGAAAGGCGGTCGTAAAAAAGCAGCAGCACCGAGCCAAGCTGAGATTGATGCAGACCGCGAACGTCTAATGGGCCCAACAAGCGATTCAGTAATCCGCAAAGGAAACCTAATTGCCGAAGGACACTTATCTATTTTTAGACCAAGATGAAAATTGCAGAAATATTAACCGAAGCTGGAGAATTTGAAAAGGGACAAAATTTTGGAAAAAGATTATTGTCTCCTAGTCAATGGATTCAACCTGAACCTGGCGGCGACTATGAAAAAGGAGTAAGTTTTGGTCAAAAATTACTTTCTCCTAGTCAATGGTTTAAATCAGATCCAAATTCTTCATCTAAGGATGACGATGAAAAAAAACCCGCAAAGAAAAAAATAAAAACTGCAAATACTGTAGCACCTACGCCTCCGTCGTCAGAAATAATGGATCAAACCAAACAGATACTAAAAGGTGTGCTAAGAGGTGAGCCTAGATATAACGATGATCTAAAACAGTTATCTGCATTTAGAGCGTCTGTAAAGTCTGGAAAAATACAAACAAACGTTAATTCTGATCAGTTATCGTCTGCGTTAAAAACGATTATCGACGGTGATCAATTAAGTAATGATCAAATTAAGTTAATCAATCAATTTGTTTCTTAATTTAAAAGAAAGGTAGCCCTGTTTTTTTAGTAGTGTCAAGATTTTCTTTGATAATCTCTCCCACTAGTTCTCGCTCTTCCCAACTTAGATGCATGGCTTCAGAATAAGAAAGACCTCGCATATACCAACATAGCTTCAAGATATCTTTCTTAATAGCCTTTGCCTCATTGTCCATTTTTTCCGTTAGCCGTAAGATCTCCGGCAAAGGCATTGTTAAGATCTTACTGCGAAAAAATTTGACTGGTCCATAGTAATCGGAAGATCAAAGTCTTTGGTACATTCATTACATTTTACCAATGGCTTATATTCGATTTGTTCTTTGAGACCCTTGACATGATCGGCGATCTGTTGAAAAATTTCCTTAGGAGCATTGTTGATAAAATCAGTAATTGTTTTTGAATCTTCAACAACACCTTCAGGTGCTTCGATTCTAGTGATACAACCTGCAATTAGGTCAACAGTTAGTTCAGTAAGCTTAACAAAACTCTTACCAAATCTATCAAGTTTTTCTTCATCGCTCATATTATCGTCGTTGATAATATTAAACACACGTTGTTCTTCTAATGTTTTGATAGAAGTTTTAGTTAGTTCTTGATATGTGTAAGGTCTAATGTGAACTTTTAATGGATCAATTTCTACAGAGTCTACAAAGTCATAGCCGTCATAGACGCCTAGCCAATGTTGTAGATTAACATCATAATCGTTTTCTGCTTTGCAATGAGGACAGCTAGTTGATACTTCCATCTTTTCTCCGTAGGTAGCTAATCTAATGGCTACTAAACAGAGATCGAGATCGATACTAGGCATTTTCCAAGGATCTTGGATTGCAGGAATACAACTCTTGATCAATTCAACAGTGCTCTGACCTGATAATAATGCATCTGGAGTTTTGAACATCAGTTCGTCTTTAGCTGTCATAGAATAGACAGCATATTCTTCGTTAGAACTTACATCCAAAGTTCCATTGGGATAAAATTTGCCTTTAGAAGGTAATTTAACATACAGCTTGGGCTGTCTGTACCATTGCGCCAAAGGGTTCTTTTTTGACAACGGAATTTGATTATTAGTATCTGAGCTCATTTTTTCTCCAAATAAATACATTATCACTCTAGGTATTTATATACGTAGTTTTCACCGAAAAAAATAAAATATGGCACAACCAGTACTAGTAGACATCCCGGGAATTGGCACAGTAGAAGCCAAAAATGCCGCGTCTGAACATACTCTTAATGAAATACTTAAGATACTGAAAAAGTTTGAAAAACAAAAGCTAAGTGGTGGTGCCGGTGGCGGAGGAGCAGGCGGTCGAGGCGGCCCGGGTGGCCCAGGTGGCGGACCAAAAAAACCCAGCGCCGAGGATAAAAAAGAGGAAGAAGAAAAGAAAAGAGCAACATTTAGCCTAGCTAAAATGGGCTCATCGATTAAGTTTGTTGCAGGCACATTAAGAGGTCTAGGCGATGGTATCACTAGTATCATACAGGATTTTGCCAATGTAGGGGATAGCTTAACTAGTGCTGCTGGGATTTTTAAAAGTATTCCGTTAGTAGGTCCTGCATTTGCCGCGGTCGCAGGTGCAGCTGAATCTGTAACTAAAAGCTATCAAGACGCTGCTGCCTCAGGAGCAACATTTGGCGGAAGCGTAAATCGATTCGCAGGTGCTGCCAGTGCTGCTGGTATGACTATGGAACAATTTGGTAGTTTCTTAAGAGGCAACACAGAGGCATTAATAGGATTCGGCGGAACAACAGAAGAAGGTGCAAAAAGATTTACCCAAGTTTCAAAAGCAGTTAGGGCAACATCCAGCGATTTATATGCATTAGGCTACGGTACTAAAGAAATAAACCAAGGTATTGCCAACTACGGAAAATTATTAAGAACACAAGGTATTCAAGAAGGCAAATCAACAGCGGATTTAACCAAGGGAGCAAAGGCCTATCTTAAAGAAATCGATGCCCTGGCCAAGATAACTGGTGTAGAACGTTCTGCCAAAGAAGCAGAAATGATGGCTGCTGCCAAAGATGCTCAATTCCAAGGAGCAATGGCAGGTAAGAGTGAAGAAGTTAGAAAATCATTTTTAGCCACACTAGGTGGATTGGCCGGAGGTATGCAAGGCCCGTTAGGAAACTTTGCCAAAGACATTCTAGCTACAGGTACTGCAACCACAGAAGAAAACCAAAGGCTCTTGGCACAGATGCCTAAGACTGGTGCAATGCTTACTCAACTCAGAGCAAAGATGCAGAGAGGGGAAGCAGTTACAGAAGCAGAAAGAAACGCTCTTAATAATATGATGGCTCAGGAAGGCGCAGCCGCAGCTGAGCAACTAGGTGCAACGTTTGCCGCTGCTCCAGAATTCGCTGGTACGATGAATGCGTTGACTCTAGCACAGTCAATGCAACAGAACGCAGTTACCCAAGCCACTGAAGAACAAAAGAAAGCTAAAAACGAAACTGACAAGATGAATGAAAGGATTTCTAAAGCCAAGGAATCTCTAGCAGCATTTAGTAACAGTTTCCAAATGGCATTGGCAAATAGTGGTCTGTTAGATCTACTAATGAAAGCATTCCAATTCACTGCTAATCTAGTAATGACTTATCTAGTACCGGCATTTCAAATAATGGGTACTATTTTAACTGAAGTCGGCAGTGCATTAATTGATTTCTTAGAGCCTATAGTAAGACAAATCGGCGATTTTATCATGATGCATGTGATTCCGGCATTTATGGATCTTTGGCCTATTATACAGACTATTGGTGGAGTTATTAACGATTATGTTCTTCCTGTGTTAATGACATTAGGAGGATTTATATTAGATAATATTATTCCTATCCTTGTAGGATTAGGTGCAGGATTAACTGCCTATCTTGCGGCTGTTGCATATAATACTGCGGCTGCGGCTCTTAATACATTAACAACTAATGCAGAAACAGGTGCTAGAGTGGGACTATTATCAGGATTAGCTGCACAAATTAAAGCAACATGGGCAGCGGCAGCAGCCGCGTTAGGAGTATCTGCGCCAATGTTAGGTTTAATAGTAGCAATTACCGCAATAGTAGCTGTATTTTATGCATTATATAAGAGCGGTTGGAACATACCAACAGTATTCCAAGCATTAAAAGATAATCTAGAAAGATTCGGTATGAACATCATGGAATTTGTTGATATGATTCGGGAAAAACTTCCCGAATCATTTGGCGGATTATCTAAAGAAGAAGCAAAGCTAAGAGCCGAAGAAAGAGAAAAACGCAGAAAAGAGCTAGACGACCGAGAAAAAGAACGAGACAAAGAACGTGCAGCTACTGCCAAAGAACGAGGATTTGACTCTAAAGAAGAACAACGAGCACAACTTCAATTTAAATTCGACAATAAGAAATTGGGATTAGCTCAAGCAGAAGTAAAAACTTTAGAACAAAAACAAGCAGCAGAACAATCACTTAATTTAAGTGATCCTCATGCCATGCTAAAAGGATTAGCAGCATCAGAAGGAAGCGCATTTATCAAAGACGCTCCTGCTACGACCACAACGCCAACTCCGCAGGCAGCGCAGGCAGCTACCCAAAATACTCCCGCACCAGGGCAGGCACCCACATCAACTACAAACACAACACAGGCAGGTACATCCTCTTCAGATTCTACACCTTCGGGAACTAGAACAGCTACTCAAGATAGCGGAACAACTGTCTTAACTACTTTAAATAATAACATAGAAAGAATGATCGCAACTCAACGTCAGACTAATCAATTGTTACAAAATCAATTGAGAGTCCAAGAAAACATGTCCGGAAATTTGGCTAACGATGTGTTTTCCAATGTTACGGTCTAAAGGATAATTACTAAATGAGCTGGAAAAAACACTTTACACCCGTAGACATTTCCAATATGCAGTCTGGATCAATGAGCCCGCTGTCGGCGGCCAAGCGACCCGGACCGGCACGTGCCAACTATTCCAGCTATCTACCAGATGTATACGCTGGTGCACCAAATCGTATTGAACGTTATATGCAGTATGATACAATGGACATGGATCCAGAAATTAATGCTGCCCTAGATATTCTATCAGAATTTTGTACACAAAAAGACAAAGAGAATTCTACTCCGTTTAATTTTAAATTCAAAAATAAACCAACAAACACAGAAGTAAAACTGTTAAAAGATGCACTACAAAAGTGGACCAAAGAACAACAGTTTGAAACTAGGATTTTTAGAATCGTTCGTAATACATTCAAATATGGCGACTGTTTTTTTATTAGAGATCCGCAGACTAAAAAGTTATTACACGTTGATCCTGCTAAAGTTACGAAAATCATTGTTAATGAATCAGAAGGAAAAACTCCTGAACAATATGTTATACGTGATTTAAATTTTAACTTTAAAAATTTAGTGGCAGTAACTCCACACGGCACAACTAACACAGCACCAAGCGGCACAAGTTCATATACTAGCGGCGGCGGATTTGGTCGAGGATTTGTAGGAGATGCTGCTCGTCCGGCAGGAACCAGATTTCAAAACGATCAGAACGAAGTGGCTGTTGATTCAAAACACATAGTACATTTATCGCTGTCAGAAGGCTTGGATAACAACTATCCATTTGGAAATAGTTTGTTAGAATCAGTATTCAAAGTTTACAAGCAGAAAGAATTACTAGAAGATGCTATTATTATCTATCGTGTACAACGTGCTCCAGAAAGACGTATTTTCTATGTAGACGTTGGTAATATGCCAGCGCACATGGCCATGAGCTTTGTTGAGCGTGTCAAAAACGAAATACAACAACGTAGAATTCCAAGCTCAACTGGCGGCGGCACATCAGTGATCGATTCCAGTTATAATCCTTTAAGCACCAACGAAGATTATTTCTTCCCACAGACTGCTGAAGGTCGCGGATCTAAAGTTGATACGCTCGCCGGAGGTACTAACCTAGGCGAAATCACTGACTTACGTTTCTTTACTAACAAATTATTCCGTGCTTTGCGTATTCCTGCTGCTTATTTGCCCACAGGTATTGAAGAAGCGGCTAACACTGTCGCTGACGGTAAAGTAGGTACTGCACTGATACAGGAATTAAGATTCAACGAATATTGCAAGAGATTACAGGCTAGCATTATTGAAACTTTTGATTTAGAATTTAAGCTATGGCTAGATTCAAAAGGTATCAATATTGACAACAGTCTATTTGAAATTAAATTTAATAACCCTCAAAACTTTGCAGCATATCGTCAAGCAGAGCTTGATACTATGAGGGCCGCAGTGTATGCACAAGTATCTCAGATTCCGTATCTAAGTAAGAGATTCTCTATGAAACGATTCTTAGGTATGACTCAAGAAGAAATTTCAGAAAACGAAAGTCTGTGGAAAGAAGAAAATGCAGCTACACTAAAACCGCCAGCAAATCCTGCAGGAGAAATGAGATCAGCAGGAATTACGCCAGGCGGCATGGCCGCAGATGCATCAGGTCAAGCAGCAGAAGCTCCAGAAGACATGGCAGCAGCAGCTGAAGCTGGAGCCGAAGCAGCTCCGGCTGAACCAGCAGCCTAATAATAAATACACTATGCTTCTTAACGAATTTATATACTATTCAAATTCCAGTAGTGAAATTGCCTCTGATCGTAGATATGAAAACGACAGGGATTCTGACGTTCTAAAAAGAAGCGACAGTCGCAAAATTAGGCTGACCTTGGGTCAAATTAATAAATTAAGAATGGCCTCGGAAGCTCACGAAGCCGAAAGAGATTCCGAGTTAGAATTTATTAAGCAGATGTATGGACAGCCACCAGCAGAACAACCAGCACAATAATCCCATAAGCAGATATCAACATATACCAGCCTTTGTTTTAGGTAACGGTCGCAGTCGCTTGACTATAGATCCTTCTAGTTTACTAAAATTAGGTATAGTTTACGGATGTAATGCACAGTACAGAGAATATGATCCACATTATCTAGTAGCTGTAGATGTAAAAATGGTCAACGAAATCATAGCGTCAGGGTACCATAAAACACATTCTGTTTGGACGAATCCTAACAAAGGAATTACTACAAAAACAAATGTTAACTTCTTTAATCCGCACAAAGGCTGGAGTAGCGGGCCAACAGCACTATGGTTTTCTGCGATGAACGGCCATAAAGAAATCTATATTTTGGGATTTGACTACCAAGGACTTGCAGGCGGCAGATTTAATAATGTCTACGCAGATACATTTAACTACAAAAAATCCACTGATGCAGCTACATTTTTTGGAAACTGGTTAAGTCAAACCGAAAAAGTTATAAAAGAATACAAGAGTGTAAAGTTTTTTAGAGTGACAGAAAACGGAGGTTATGTGCCCGATAAGCTAGGACCGCAGCTTCCAAATCTTAGTCATATTACCTACGACGAATTAGATAAAAAATTTGGAGGAAGTATATATTCCTATCAAAATCTTCAAAAAACTACCATTTAACGGTGGTTTATAATATTAGTTGTAAATATATGACATGACAGCCTAACCATCTAAGGAGAATATAACATGGCAGAAAAGAATAATTTGGTCGAGCAGATGCTCGAACATCTAGTCAACGGCGATCAACAAAAAGCCGAAGATCTATTCCACGAGTACGTAGTTGGTAAATCTCGTGAGATCTACGAAGGTCTAATCGACAGCGAATTAGCTGAAGAGACCAAAGACGAAGATGAAGATGAAGATGAAGACAAGAAAAAGGACAGCGAAATAGAAGAAGATTTCGAAGAAATCGCTTTAGAAGCTGATCCTACAGATGATCTAGCCTCAGAACTAGACAGCGAAGATGAAATGGACATGGGCGACGATGAATTAGGTGATGATGATTCTGAAGACAAAGATCCAGAAGAATTATTCCAAGACCTAGACGCTATCGTTGACGAACTACAAGCTAAATTTGACGAACTAAAAGGCGGCGACGAAGGCGACATGGACATGGGCGGCGACGACGAAATGAAAGATGATTTCGATCTAGAAACTGTTCGTGAATATGTTGAAAAAGTTCCAGCAGGCCACGGCGCTGAAAAGAAAGGTGCTGCTGAAAAAGCTGACAACAAAAAGTCTTTGATCGATAACATGAAAAATGACATGGGCGGTACAACTGCTAACATTCTTTCTAGCAAAGAAGACGGCGGCGACAAAGGTACTGCTGGTGGTCTAGCTAAAAACAAAGCACAAGAAATGAAGACCGGCAACATCAATGTTCCAGGCGGTAAAGCAGGCGGCGCTTTCTCTACTAAAGAATCTGGACACGGTGCTGAGAAAAAAGGTCAAGCAGAACAAGCTGATAACAAGCAAAGTCTTTTCCGTGGTCGTAGGTAATAGGTAACGATGAAAACTACCCTATCAGAACATTTGAGTTTTGACCAGGCGCAGATTGTCTTGGAGCGAGACGAGGGCAGCGACGGTCGTAAGTCGCTGCATTTAAACGGCATTTGCATACAAGGTGATATCCGTAATGCAAACCAGCGTGTTTATTCTTCTCAGGAAATTGGCAGGGCTGTCAAAACGCTCAATGAACAGATCTCTGGCGGATACTCAGTTCTAGGCGAAGTTGATCATCCTCAGGATTTAAAAATTAACCTAGACCGCGTCAGTCACATGATCACAAAAATGTGGATGGACGGTCCAAACGGCTACGGAAAACTTAAAATCCTCCCAACTCCTATGGGTCAGTTAATTCAGACCATGTTAGAGTCGGGAGTTAAGTTGGGTGTAAGCAGCAGAGGCTCAGGCGAAGTAGACGGTAGCGGTAATGTCAGAGGTTTTGAGATTATCACTGTAGACGTAGTAGCTCAACCATCCGCCCCGGGAGCATACCCAACACCAGTTTACGAACACCTCATGAATAACAAAGGTGGATACCAGGCATACAAAATAGCACAAGAAGTCAAAGGCGATATTAAGGCACAGGAGTACATAGCAGAGTCCTTGAAGAGAATTATCTCTGGACTTAGATAACAAGGAGAATCACATGCTAGATTTCGTAAAACAACTATTTGAATCCAATGTGATTTCCGAAGAAACCAAATCGGAGATTGAACAAGCCTGGCAGCAGAGAGTTCAAGAAAACCGCGAACAAGTCACAGAAGAATTACGTGAGCAGGTAACTGCTCAACTTCGTGAAGAATTTGCACAAAAGTATGAGCATGATAAGACAGTAATGGTTGAAGCTGTTGAAAATATGATCGCAGACCGCTTAACAGCAGAGCTATCAGAATTCGCAGAAGACCGCCAAGGCTTAATTGAAGCTCGTGCCAAGTATGTAGCTAAGATGAAGACTGATGCAGAAGTGCTTGAGTCTTTTGTTCTTAAGAATCTACAGAAAGAACTTGCAGAATTACACGAAGATCGTAAGTCAGTAGCTGACAACATGGCTAAATTAGAATCATTCATTGTGGATGCACTGGCGAAAGAAATCGCAGAATTCCACAGCGATAAGAAAGATCTTGCAGAAACTAAAGTCCGCTTGATCAAAGAAAGCCGTGAAAAATTCGATGCCCTCAGAACAGCATTCATTAAGAAGAGTGCTAAGGTTGTTGAAAGTGCTATTTCTAATGGTATTAGAAATGAACTTACACAACTACGTGAAGACATTGAAGCAGCTCGTAAAAATGACTTTGGTCGTAGGCTCTTTGAAAGTTTCGCCAGCGAATATGCAGCAAGCTATCTCAATGAGAAGAGCGAAACTGCTAAACTGATGAAGATAGTTAAGCAAAAAGAAGCTGAACTACAAGAAGCAGCAAAAGTAGTAGCAGAAACACAGAAACTTGTCGAATCAAGAGAAACTCAGTTAAAGATCGCTAGAGATCTTGCAGAGCGCAAAGAAGTAATGAGCGAACTGTTAGGACCTTTAAGCGGAGACAAACGCTCAGTAATGCGCGAATTGTTAGAGTCTGTGCAAACAGAAAAACTAGTTTCTGCATACGAGAAGTATCTACCAGCTGTAATGGATGGAGCTACTACACAGAAAAAACAGGCACTAACAGAGGCAGCAGACCCAGCTCCAACTTCACAGAAGGAAGTGGTAACAGGCGATAAGCAGGCACAACAAATCGGCAGTGAGGAAAAGACTGCTGAAATATTTGACATCCGCAGGCTTGCGGGACTAAAAGTTTAAGGAGAACTATAATGTCACAACTACTCGAGTCACGCTGGTCGGAAACCAAAGAGGCCCTATTAGAAGGTCTACAAGGTAACAAGCGCACAGTTATGGCAACTACTCTAGAAAATACCCGCAAGTATTTGGCAGAGAGTGCTACTGCTGGTGCTACTTCCGCTGGCAACGTTGCAACACTAAACCGCGTCATTCTACCAGTAATCAGACGTGTTATGCCAACCGTTATCGCTAACGAGTTGGTCGGCGTACAGCCAATGACTGGTCCAGTTGGTCAGATCCATACCCTACGTGTTCGCTATGCAGATAGCTTTAACAGCACAAGCGGTACTGATACAACAGCTGGTGATGAAGCACTAAGCCCATTCAAGATCGCTGAAGGCTATTCTGGTGCAGTTAACGACAAGGCAGCTTCTACAGCAGCTCTTGAAGGTGTAGCTGGTAACAGACTAAGCATTCAAATCTTGAAACAAACAGTTGAAGCTAAGACACGTAAATTGTCTGCTCGCTGGACATTTGAAGCTGCTCAAGATGCACAAGCCCAACAAGGTATTGACATCGAAGCAGAAATTATGGCAGCTCTTGCACAAGAGATCACTGCTGAAATCGACCAAGAAGTTATCGCTTCCCTAAGCAGCCTAGCTGGTACAGTATTAACATACGACCAAGCTGCTGTTTCTGGTACAGCAACATTCGTTGGTGACGAACACGCTGCTTTAGCTGTTCAGATCAACCGTGCTGCTAACTTGATCGCTCAGCGTACACGCCGTGGTGCTGGTAACTATGCTGTTGTTAGCCCAACAACATTAACACTTCTACAAAGTGCTACAACTTCTGCATTCGCAAGAACAACAGAAGGTACATTCGAAGCTCCAACAAACACCAAGTTCGTTGGTACATTGAACAGCGCAATGAAAGTGTATGTAAACGGTTATGCAACATCTGATGATGTTCTAATTGGTTACAAAGGCTCTTCTGAGTCTGACGCACCAGCATTCTACTGCCCATACATTCCATTGATGAGCAGCGGTGTTGTTCTAGATCCATCAACCTTCGAACCAGTCGTGTCCTTTATGACACGTTATGGTTATGTTGAGTTGACAAATACTGCTTCTTCTCTAGGTAATGCAGCTGACTACCTAGCTAAAGTTGCAGTTACAACTGCTAACCTAAAGTTCGCTTAATTGTAAACTTTACAAGCAAAATTCAAAAAGGCTCTTCGGAGCCTTTTTGTTTGACTTAAATATCTATGTTATGCAGATAGAATCAGAAAAAGATTTTCCTGAATTACGTAAACATTTTTCCGTATGGAAAAAACGTTTTCCTATGTTCCACCATGACGTTATTAAAATAGAACGTATCATAGAACAACATATCACAAATTACAGTAATCATCTAGTCAAATATAGACAAACACACAGTAAATCTTTTTTAGAAAAAGCACAGTTTGAAATCACAGAAATTAATAGAGTGATATCAACAGTGGAAAAACTAGAGCTTATGGCAATGCTCAGTCAAGGATAAATACTTTGTCTAAATGAGAGCCGCATCGGGCGGACTTATGCTGTAACCCGCAGCGTAGACCTAGAACGTCAACATAAGGAGAAAACAAATGGGACGTCCATTATATAAAGATGTAAACGGTGACAAGGTTATCGGCACAGGCGCAGGCGCCACAACAGGTATTAGGGTAGATTTTTACGATGGTTCTACTCTTCAAACAGACGGTGTTATTATCAAACAACGCGGAGCAAGAACATTTGTTGTTGCAAGAGTAGGTGATATCGCTACACCGGCAAACTATAAAGTATGCAAGTTAGTTGACACAGCACCTAACGCTGCCGGCGAAATGAGAATGATGGGTTATCCAGGCGGTAACGCTAACAGCCCTGTAGCTATTTCTAAAATTACACGTAGAGTGGCTGTTGGTTTTCCATCATCACCAGTACTAGCAGACGGTCTATGGCCAGCAGAAACATCTAATGCTTCTACTAACCACGATCAGAAAAAATATACTTGGTATCTAGAAAACGATTCTTCTGCAGATGTTATCGTATTAACAGAAATCACAGCAGTTCTATAATAGGAATTTAAATGGGACAGGTTGTACAAACCAACGGCGATTATATTATCAGAGCAATTCCTGACCCTGTAACAGGGGGAAGGATTGTTCTTGATACTGGTCCTAACGTAGGTGAAGTTCGAGTCACTGGTAACCTAGTTGTTACCGGTGATACTCTCAATGTTGAATCATCACAGTTAAATGTAGAAGATAATACTATTACTTTAAATTACTACGGTAATCCAGAAAGTCCGCCAGCGGGTGTTGTTTTAGATTATGCAGGCATTGAAATAGACAGAGGTAGTTTACCCAATGCTTCATTTATCTATGATGAAATAAATGGATATTGGTTCTTAGCCGCAGGATCTGTACCTGGCCCGTTTAGTTTTTTCACAGACGATCCGGATTCTCTAACACCTAGATCTGCAAGTAGATTAAAACTTAAAGAAATTTTAACCGATGTCGGAACCGACAACGGAGATTTATTATTAATCGGTGCCGATTCAGC
>JACCDX011351872.1_pt1 | contig 13540 bp, 10 predicted proteins | sample 7449681 | NCBI WGS metagenome assembly JACCDX01 (sample SAMN15323450, study PRJNA562643) | freshwater metagenome | isolation source: river surface water | place: USA:Blue River Watershed | collected 2017-08-18
GAGTATATTTTATAAGGATTGTAAAATGTATAAGAATTTGATGGAGGTTGTAGCACCAAAATTTGGAGCAATTTATTATGGAAAGCGTATGTATAAGATGAAGTATCGAAGAATATTTAATCATTTGTATCATTATAATAATATGGATTATAAGTTAATGTTAAAGTAAAATATAATATTATAGACTTTTTTAACAAAAAATATTTTGTTAAAAAGAAATTAAAAATGAATATAAAAATAAAGAGTAGAAGTAAGAGTAAGAGAAAAATAGAATGGAAGAGATTGTTGAACAATTGAAAGCGGAGAATATTTTATTGAGGGAAGAAGTAGAACAATTAAAGGAAAAGTTGAAGAAGTATACGAATCCGATTACTTCAAAACGTTATTACGAAAAACATAAAGAAGAAATTCAAGAAAAACAAAAAGAGTATAGAAAGACCATTGATTCTGAAAAGAAATCAGAATATAATAAAAAATATTATTTAAAAAAAAAACATCTTAAAGAGAACGAAACAAAAGAAGTATAATAATTAAGAAATTATATATATAATTTAATATGTCGCAAAAAAGTTGGAACAAAACAAATGCTACAAATTACGAGCATTATTCAATTGATTATCATCGTAAAAACTATGATCAAACAACATGGCATTGGACACAAATTCCTGAAACGGTTTTATATGAATCTGGATTTGTACATGATTTTAACAATTTACGAATGAAAAGAAAAGAACGTTTTGAAGAAGAAGGTACTTATTATAATCCTGTTCGTGAATATGGGTTAGATGGTATTTCTCAAACTGTTGGTGAAGATGGTGTTGTTATATATAATGGTATTCAAAGTAAGTTATGGGAAAGAAGTTTAAGAGCACACGATTTAGGATCATTTTATCAAGTTATTTTTGCCAGAATGCGAAAACATAATAACAAATCAAAAGGGTATTTATATCATAATGGTAAATTACAAGTGGATGTAAGAGATGATATATTAAATTTACGAGGTGATATATTAAATATACATTTACCTTATAATGAAAGTATTCAAAACAACTTTTTAGGAAATGTTATTGTGAATAATGTGGATTATGATATTGAAGAAAAAGATTATGAATTGAGAGATTATCAAAGAGAAGCAGTTGAAAAATTAAATAGTGAATGGAATGGTATTAAATTATTACATTTACCGTGTGGTACAGGTAAAACACTTATATTTAATCATCATGTAAAAGATAAAGATTATAAAAATGTTTTTATAATATCGCCGTTAAAAATTCATACAAAACAGAATTTAGATCGAATGAAACCATATTTACCAAATCATAAAATATTATTACTTGATAGTGATGTTGGTGGAAGTACAGATTTTAGTGATTTAGAAAAAGTTATAAATGATAAGTCTATTGTTTCAACAACATTTGATTCTGCTCAAACTCTTTTTGCACAATTCTTTGAAGAAGATACACAAGAGGAAGAAAGTGATCAAGATGATGAAGAGGAAGATGAAGAACAAGAAGATGAAGAACAAGAAGATGATGAAGATGATGAAGAAGAAGAAAAAGAAAAAGAGTTAATTTGTAAATATGATTTATCAAATTCAATTTTAATTGTGGATGAAGCACATAATTTAATAAATAAAGATGATTTGATCAAAGTTGTTAAAGCATTTCCAAAAGTCTTATTAGTGACGGCAACACCACAAAGTAGTATGGAAGAGATTATTGGATGTGAAGTTATATATCAATATCCATTTAGAAGAGCGATTGAAGAAAAACATATATGTGATTATCAAATTTATTTACCAATTATTGAAAAGGAGGGTAATGTAATGATTGATATACCTGAAGAGTTATTAGAAATGAATAATGATAATACTAAGAAATCTTTATTTTTGTTAAATGGGATGTTACATACTGGATCTAAAAAATGTATTGTATATTTAACGTCAAAAGAAGAGTGTGTTGATTTTATGAAAAACATAATGACAGTAAATAATAAATACCATTATTTACCGTTATGGTGTAATAAGATAGTATCAGAAATAAGTGATAAAGAACGAGAAGATATAATAAAAGAGTTTCAAAAGGATGATCAGGATAAAATCAAAATAATTTGTTCAATTCGTATTTTAAATGAAGGTGTTGATATACCAAAATGTGATTCAATATTTATAACACAAGTTGGAGATTATAGTAATGATATTGTAACAGTACAGCGATTATGTAGAGCAAATCGTTTAGTGAAAGAGAATCCGAATAAAATCGCGAATTGTTTTATGTGGTGTGATGATTTAAGTAAATGTGTAAATACATTGTCGTTATTAAAAGAGAATGATATTAAATTTACGAATAAAATTAAGTATTTAAGCGGAAATTATGATAAAAAATGTGAGAAAAAGAGTTTAGAATTAGAAACAAAAGAAAATGATAAGTTACAAGAGTTTATAAATATAAAATGTATGAGTTTATCAGATATTTGGGAAATGAAAAAGAATTTGTTATTTGAATATGTGGAATTAAATAGAAAAGTACCTATATACTCAATAAAATATAAAGAGATTAATATTGGAAATTGGCTAAATACGCAAAAAGGAAATATTAAAAGCATTCAAAATAATTTATATATTAGATTATCTGAAAATAAAATTGTTAAAAAATCGTTAGATATTTTTTTAGGAATTATAGATGAATCGTGTGATATATTATTTGAATTTTGTAATAAATATAATAGAATTCCATTAAGTAGAGAATCATATAATGGAAATAATATTGGAACATGGTTACAATCTCAGAAAAAAAAAATAAAATCAATTAATGATGAATTATATAAAAAATTATCAAAAAATAAGATTGTAAAAAAAGCATTAGATATTTTTTTGAGAATTATAGATGAATCGTGTGATATATTATTTGAATTTTGTAATGAATACAAAAGAGTTCCAAAAAAAAAAGAATTATATAACGGAATTAATATAGGAACATTATTACAGACACAAAAAACAAAAATTAAATCAACAAACGATGAACTATATAAAAAGTTATCAAAAAATAAATATATAAAAGAATCATTAGACATATGTTTAGAAACTAGAGAAAAAAATAAAAATAATAAAAAAAATACTCTTGATGAAATGTGTTATTTATTATTTGAATATTGTACTATAAATAAAAAAGTACCATCACGATCAGTAAAAGATGACAATATTGGAATGTGGTTATATAGACAAAAACAAAATATTAAATCAATAAATGATGAATTATATAAAAAATTATCTCAAAATGAAATTGTTAAAAATGAGTTAGATAGTTATTTAGAAACAAAAAATAATAAAATATATAAAAAAAGATTTAGTTGTAAAGAATCATGTGATATATTATTTGAATATTGTGAACTAAATAAAAAAATTCCTCGTCAGAGAGAAATTTATAAAGGATATAGTATTGGTCAATATTTTCAAGGTAAGAAAAAAAAAATAAAATTAGTAAACGATAAATATTATAAAATATTATCACAAAATGAAATTGTAAAAAAAGAATTAGATCGGTTTTTAAGTAATAAAAAATAAATTACATTTATTATAAAGTTTTTAACAAAATATATTTTGTTAAAAATTATTTTTTTTAGATATTATTAAATTGATTTTAATTTTTATATTTTTGAATCTCATCATTAATCATTTTAATAAACTTTTCTTCTTCAACTTTATACTCTTCTTTTGATTTCCATGTATTCCAAGGATATAAGTATGATTCATCAAGATCACCTATTTTTTTTGGTACTCTTAAACCACTATTTGTTACAATAGTTTCAGCTTTATCAATCTCACCAGAAACAATTGAATCAATAATTTTTTTTGTATTTTTAAATATCATTCTTTGGGCACCATTTCCTATTTTACCACCAAAATATCCAGTATTCAAAAGATATACTTGAATATTATTTTTTTCAATGATATCCATTAACATTTTACCATATACTCGGGGCGGATGAACAAGAAAAGCTTTTCCAAAACACGAGGATAGGGTTGCTTGGACACCGTAAACATCCTTTTCCGTTCCACCCTGTTTGGAAGTATATCCAGCAAGAAAATAATCGTTTGCTTGTTGAGTATTTAAGAGAGAAACAGCAGGTAAAACAGAATATGCATCAGCACTTAAAAATACAATTTTCTTTGGAATTTTTCCATATCCAGAAGGTTCATAATTTTTAATATATGAAAGCGGATAAGAAACGCGTGAGTTTTCAGTAAGTGTAATATCATCATAGTCTGGAATAAGTTCCCCTTTTTCATTTTTAACAATTTTAATATTTTCAACTAAGGCATTATCGCGAATCGCATTGTAAATATTTTCTTCAAATTTTGTAATCTTCGCTAATTTTGCGTAGCAACCGTTTTCGGCGTTTATTATCTTATCTCCTACCACAAAATGCTCGTCATCTCCAATAAGTCCGTATAAACTATTGCTCCAAGTTGTTTTCCCGGTGCTACTCAATCCAAAAAAACTGACAGTATCTTTTGTTACTGGATCAGTAATACATGCTGAAGAATGTAGAGATAAAATATTTTGAAAAGGAGCCCAATAGTTCAGTAGAGTAAATAGACCTTTCTTTAACTCGCCCGTATAAGATGTTCCACCTATTAGGGCCGTCTTCTTCTCTACATTAAAAGTAATAAATGTTTCACTATTAAGACCATGTTCTTTATACTTTTTATTTTGAAAATCGCAAGCATTTAAAATTGTAAACGAAATAGGTCTTTTATCTTCAATATCTGCTTCAATTACCATATTTTTAAGAAAATGTTTTTGATAAGCATATGGAACTATAAATCTTACTTTAGGTGCTTTATAGCCTTCGCAATCACGCCCTAAAAGGCCATCAAAAACATAAAGTCGTTCACGTTTTCCGAGATACTCTGCAACTTGATCATAAAGTTCAGCAAAGACTTCTGGTTGCATTTTTTGATTCACTGTTCCCCAATCAATAAGTTTTGAACTTTCACTACCATCATTGTACACAAAATATTTATCCTTAGGAGATCTTCCTGTGAATTTACCGGTATATATAGTATGAACTCCGTTTGCTAAAACAACACTTTCCCCATAAGCTTTCATATGGCTCTTTGTCGTCTCGTAACTTGCGTTATGATAGATCTGTCCAAATTTGTTATCAATACGATGAAGCGCACTCAGTTCGCTGCGAAGCATATCACGATTACCGAAGTGAGAGTGATAAGCTCTTTGAACCTTTTGAAGGTTAAAAAGTGGTTTGGAAGAAAAAGTTTTGAAAAAATTCATTTTAGTGAAATAGAGAACTTCTATATACTTTTATAAAAAGTTCTTTATATTTATAAGAAACCGCTTCGGTTTCTTATGAACTTCCCGCTTTATTTGAATTTGTTAAAAAATAAATGAATTTGTTAAAAATAAGAAACCTCTTTGGTTTCTTATGAACTTCCCGCTTTTATATGAATTTGTTAAAAATAAGAAACCTCTTTGGTTTCTTATGAACTTCCCGCTTTTAGATAAATTTGTTAAAAATATTTTTTATAAATTATTAATTTCTTTTTTATATACCATCTATATAAAAACGTTCTATTAAAAGTTCATCATTTTCATCCCATTCTTTAAAATATTCTTTTATACCATTTGTATAGTTACACTCCATCCGAAGTTGACTATTTTCATCCCATACTTTATATGAATCTACAAGTGTATCATTTACATAATTATATTCAACTTCTTTTTTACCATTTATTATATTTACTTCTTTTTGTTCAATCTTATTTTTACAATAAGGACATAATAGATCATCATTATTATTATACTCATTTATAGTTTTAAGATAATCGTGTAAACATGTTTTACAAAAAGTATGTTTATCATCGCAAGTTTTAATAATCTCGGATTCTGGAAAATTTTCAATACAAATCATACATTCATATTCCATTTTTATAAATTTTTTTATTTGTATAAATATATTTTTTATAAAAGAGTAGTATAAAAAAATAGAATAAAATCAAAAATTATTTTTTTATATTTTTTGTAAATAAAAATGAATATAAAGATTAAATAATAATAGAATAACAAAAGTATCTAAAAAAAAATTTAATGTATTTTCATAAAAATAAAATAATGAATTATAAGAAGGATGATGATTTAGAGTGTATTGAGTTATTGATTGAAAAGACGATATCAAATACAAATCTTGATAACAAGATAAATGAAGTAAATGAAATCGAAAGTTATACACCTTTTTTTCTTGATTATATCAATCGTTTAATACCGTATGATGAAGAAATAATTGTAGATAATGTGGTGATTGATCGAAGTGATACAAAAAATATAATTCAGAATATAATGAATGGTAAAATTATAATTCGAGACAAGATGTTTGTAAAAATGTGGCCAATGTTACAAAAGATACATAAAATCGAAAAAGGGCGAATTGATTTTATAAATGAAATTAAAAAGATAGATATTAAAAAGGTAATGGATGATATTGATGAGCAGTATAAAAAATGTTATCAAAATAATAAACATACAATTATTATATTAGATTATATGTGTCGAATGCCAAAATGTAAATTATATGATTATTTAATGACATTTAAGAGGAATCAGTGTTCAATTAGGATTGAAGATGAAAAGTTATATTTTTATTATGATAGTAAAAGAGAAAATAAAAAATATAAAGTGTCTTTATTATCTTGTGAAGATGATTACTTTGGAATATGGTATAAAGAGTATAAATATATAAAAAATATAGATGTACATGTAATGAAATACTCAGTACGAGAATCTGGTATCATAAACTATATTTCAAATATAATAGATATAGAATCAGATTTTATAAAGGATATATTTGGATATCATAATGTAAATTTTTATGAAGAGTTATCAAAAAAATATAAAAATTATAATTTTGAAGTAGGTTATGACAGAAAGGATACTTCTCAAAATATGTTACAACTATTTATTTATTAAATAAATTCAACTATTTATAAACTCGTACCATTTTTTAAAAATATTTTTTTGGTCATATTGTTTGACCCAATTTTGTGTAAAAGTGTTAAATTCCACAAGTTCACTATATTTCATATTCATATAATAATCTATTTTTTGAACAAATTCATTTCTATTTTTGAATAAAAATGAGTTTTTTTTATCAAGTAATATTTCTTTTGAAATATCGGATTCAACATGAAAGAGTGGTATACCTGTGATCATTGCTTCAATTCCAGTTTTACCGAAAGTTTCGCTAGTAGAGCAAAAGAGGAAAATAGGATTATAAATGGTTTGATAGAATTGTCCTATTTCTTGGTGGTTTTTGGATCCGTGAAAGCGAGTTTTTAAAAAGAGTTTTGGATATTTATCTTTTACATATTTTTCGAGATGATCTTTATGAGGACCGTTGCCAATCATATGAACATTTACTTTTGAGTAATCTTTTTGTAAATAAATATTAATTAAGTAATCGCAGTTGTCGAATACCATTTCAATATTTTTTTCGATACATAATCTTCCGCAATAAATAATATTAAAGAATGCTCCATTTTTCCAAATATAATCTCTACGAAATTGTATACCTTTATGGTAAGGTGTAAAGTTATTTAAATCAATTTCATTTACATTGATTACTTTGTTGTGGTCTTGATTACAAATATGTAAATATTTTTTGTGTAAAATGGCGCCAGTGACGATAATTTTGTCAAATTTATTTTCGGTAATATAATTATCAACAAAATTGGATAATTCAAAGAATTGGGGAAGAAATTTTAAATATTCTTTTATATAATAGTCGATATCGGTGTGCATGTTAGGTATGAGGGTGACATTATTATATTTTTTTTTAATGTGTATAAGTATGGGGTGTAACCAAATAAATTCGGAGTTAAAGATGATGACATTTTGGTAACTTTTTTCGAGTATATTTTGTAGGTGAGATTGTGTGAAGATGGGAATATAAATGGAGGAGTATAGGGGTAATACAATAGATGATGTTTTGTGAAAAGTTATGTTGGGTAAGTTTGGTGTATTTTTAGAAATGTGAAGAATGGTAATTTTGAATAAGTTTTTGTGGTTAAGTTGGGATAAATATTGTAGGAAGGATATGTATTTGGTGGACACTCCTGAAATATGATCATATATGTTGGGTAAAATAAAAATGAAATGTTTTAACATTTAGATAAATAAAAATAGAATCTACTTACTATATTATTTTTTTATAATTTAAAAAATATAACTTAAAATATTTTAAGAAGAAGAGAAAGAAAAGAGAGAAAAATAATTTATATAAATTTTAAGAAGAAGAGAAAGAAAAGAGAGAAAAATAATTTATATAAATTTTAAGAAGAAGAGAAAGAAAAGAGAGAAAAAGTATTTTTAGAAAAAAGTATTTTATAAAAAAATAACTTTTATAAAAAAATTTTGAAATAAGTGATGATTTCTATTTGAAATCATCAAAAATATGAAAAGCAGTTGCTTTTCATATTACGCTCACCCCTAACGGGGTTCGCGGCGGCCGGCCTTGCGGCTATGGGCCGCATATAGCGAATGCGTACGCATTCGCCGTCTGTTCGTATGAACAGAATCAATAATATTTATTATAAAATATTTAATTCATTATTTTTTATTATTTAATTTTTTTTATAAATTATTATTTAATAAAAATTTCATCAAAATAGGAAATTATAAATAGCATAAAATTTGGAATACCAGAAGTATACCAAAAATATTTTAATACAAAATACTAATATATAATATATGTTTATAACACTATATATGGTAATATAAATATATATATAATGTAATAAAAATATAATAAAAAATATTTCTCGATTTCCTTGTTTTTTTTAAATTTTTTGATTTTCTTGATTTTCTCAAACCAACCAATTTAGAGTTTGCATCTTTTGAAGTCCGGGAAAATAAACGATTTCGATCAAGATGATCCAAGTCATTCATTTTGGCGAGTTTTAAAAGATGCAAACTCTAAATTGGTTGGTTTGAGAAAATCGAGAAAATCGAGAAATTCGAAAAAATCAAAGAAATCAAGAAATTATTACTTTTTTGGTAGTATTGATTTTTTATAAATTATATATATTAACTATTATTTATTAATAAAATGGTAACAATTTTAATTTATTAAAATAATATAAAAATATTATATATACCAAAAAATAATATAATTCGTATACTAAAAAAATAATTAATATTTTTAAAATATAGAAATATTATTTATTTTAAGACTAATTATTTTATTATAAAATGGATGTAAAAGAAGTTAAAAATTATATTTGTCATTATTGTGCTACTTACATAACACCTAGTAGAAAAGATATAAAGAATCATTTTGAAAGAAAGAATAAATGTCAATGTATGACTTTATTTTCTTATGATGAAGCGAAAATTTTGTCTCTTTCAAAACAATTTGTATTTGATAAAGGAATTAAAAAATTATTAACAAATGATTTAATTTACATAATAAATAATTATAATGAGTCAGTTAATTATATAAGTCAAAATTATAAAAAAAAATTAAATGAAAAAAATAAAAAGAAAGAAGAGATTCTAAATCATGATATAAATAAAGAATATGAAATTTTAAATACTTCTTGTTTACCAGGAGTGATATCAGAAATTTCAGAAGAGTATAATAATGAAGAAAAAATAGAATCTATAATCTGTGTATTAAATGAAGAAGTAAAGAGTAAAAAAAATATGGATAAAATTATTTTTGATGAAAGTTATTTTGATAAAGATAAGAATAAATATATTTGTCCAGATTGTAATATGGAATATAAAAGTAAATATAATTTAATTAAACATATGAATAATATTAAAGCTTGTCAATATCAACAAACTGTTAATAAATTATTAAAAAAATCAGATCAATTAGCTATTATAAAAAAGGAAAAAGAAGCTAAAGAACAAGCAGAATATACACAGCATTTAGTTCAAAATATAAATACTCAAAATATTGGTACTCAAAATAATATAAATAATATTAATAACAATAATAATAATACAAAAAATTATAATATTACATTGCGTGATTTTGTTCATGATAATTATGATTTAACACATATCAAAGATACATTTTATGAAAAGAAGGATTTCTTTATATATCCTAATTTATTAAGGATGATTATGGAAAATGAGAATAATCGCAATGTTATTTTTTCAAATGGTGAAGCGATTGTTTATTCAGATAACGAATTAAACCGAATGAGTTCTGATAAAGCGGGATATTTAATATTAGATAAATTAAGTTATTCAGTAGATCAACTTTTATATCGTCAAAGTGATGAAGTCCGTGAATTTTATAAATATATAAATAAATATTATTATGTTATTAAGGGTCATTATAAGCATGATACTATTTATAAAGATTATAATGTAGATGATAAACGATTTGAATATACAGCAAGTAGTAATATGTTTAGAAGTCGTGATAAGTATTTATCAAAAATGATTACATGTATCAATCAACATAGTGATGAAATACGATCACGTCTTGGTATTGATGGATATCAAATTAAAGATATACCATTAGTAAATCCAAGTATTGAGGATTTTGTTTCTGCAAAGATGCGATATCGTGATTTAAAAGATAAAGACTAAATAATGTTTTTGTAAAATGGTAAAAGAATATTTTATAAAAAATATATTTCATATAAATTTATTTTTAGAAGAAGAGAAAGAGAGAAAAAGAGAAAAAGTATTTTTAGAAAAGAGTATTTTTAGAAAATAATTTATATAAATTTATTTTATATAAACAAATTTTGAAATAAGTGATGATTTCTATTCGAAATCATCAAAAATATGGGTCGCATATAGGGAATGCGTACGCATTCGTCGTGTGTTCATATGAACACAACCAGTAATATTTTCATCAATACATTTTATAAAAAGAATATTTTATAAAATAAAAATTATAAACAAAAAATATTATTAAACAAAAAAGGGAAGTTCATAAGAAACCGTAGGTTTCTTATATTAGTATTTTTTATCGCTAACGATTACGCCGTTGGCAATACGAATGACGCGATTACAAGTTTTGAGTAGTGTATCATCGTGAGTAATTAAGAGTAATGTTTTGCCTTTGCTCATTTCGATAATTGCGCGAATAACAAGATCGCGATTGGATACGTCGATAGCGGCTGTGGGTTCATCCATCACGATAATTTTATTCTTTTTGCCGATGGCTCGAAGGATGTGTATCATTTGTTTTTGTCCACCGGAAAGTTGATCACCATTAACGCCGGCGGATGTATTTAAACCGTTTTTGAGTCCATCAAATATGCGCCCAACGCCAATTTTTTGAATCATTTGATCAATATCGCTGTGTGAAAGGTTATTTCCGTAAGAAATATTATCATAAATGGACATATTGAAGAGTTTGCTATTTTGGTTTACATAACAAATTTGTTTTCGTAAACTTTCAATATTATATTGATTAATATCTTGGTTATCAATGAAAATAGTATTATCTGGAACTTGGTAATAACCCATAATTAATTTGATGAGTGTAGATTTTCCGTTACCGCTTTGTCCTACAAAAGCGACGTGATCACCAGAGTTTATGTGAAGATTAAGATTATTAAAAAGTGGTCGACTACCGTTGTAATCGAAAGATAAATTTTTGATGTCGATATTTCCGTGACTAATTTCGATATCAGGTCGTTTATCAACTTCGTTGTTTATATCTGTTTTTTCGAGATCACCGAGGAATGAATTGTAGTTATTGAGTACACCTAAATAATGTGTTACATCAGGAACGGATTCAGAAATATTGTAGAAGCAAGGTACATAATAAATGATAGTAATGAATAGTGCTACGAGGGTGTGGTAAGACACTTCTTTATTTTTGTATAAAAAGGTAATGTAAGAGTTAAGTAAAACGAAGAGTATAATGAGGAATATGATATTAATAATTTTATTTCGGTTGACGCATTGGAGAGCGCTAGTATGTTTTTGTTTAAGTTTGAGTGTGTTGCTTTCATATTTTTCGACTTCGTGTTGTATATCACCGGCGCTGTAAATGGAGTATAAATTGTTAAGTTTGTCGCTAATTTCGCTATTTTTCATATCTTGTTGAAGTTGTCGATCAGTTGCCATACGAATACATTTATCGAAAATATTGATATTAATAATAATGAATATTGCGATGAGTATAAGGGATAGTAAACCTAATTTCCAGTGAATAGAGAAGAAATAAATATTAATGACGATTATTGCGAGAGCACGAGGTAAAATCCAAGCGGCAATATCGCTGGTAATTTCTCGCATAACAGTTGGAATAGATGTCATTTTACCGATAATAGAACCCATATCAAGATCTGTATATTCATTTTGGTATTTTCGTATGATATTTTTGTAAATAAAGTTTGTATAATGGGCGTTAATTTCGGGTAATAGTATAGATTCGTAGTAATGTTGGAGGGATGCGCTAGAGTAAGTGACGGTAATAATAGTTGTAAGTAAAACGAAGTATTTAATGAAAGTGATAGTTCGTTGATCGGTTTTGATGACATCGAAGAAGTAGGAGTATAGTTGTGGAAGAATGACGGATTCGAGAGGATAAGCGCATAGGGTAACAATAAGATAGATGATGACAGTTTTCCAGTGTTTTTTAAGGAAAGAGTATAAAATGGAGAAGGCACTAAGATTTAGGTTAAATTTATTTTTTTTAGAATTATTTTGGTTCGAATCGAATTCTTTAGAATCATTGTTGTTAATAATTTCTTTATGAAAAGGATGATTTTGAAAGGATGTAGTTTGAAAATTCATCTTTACTAATGTATAAAAGATTTTTTTATAAAAAATAGAATTAATAAATATAAGAAACCTACGGTTTCTTATGAACTTCCCTTTTTATATTTAATATCTTTTTAATTAAAATAACTTATTTATGACGGGAGATTCCTTATGTATTACGTACAATTTGTGCTACATTAGGATAAATGTATTTTGGTGTCGTGTTTTGTATATGTTATTTATGTCCTTTTTAATTTCTTACTATAGTCAGTAATAAATGTTTTTTTATAAAAAAATCATGTAATATAAATATTTTTTTACAAACAATGTTTTGTAAACATTTACAAAATTTATTGGTATTAAAAGTTATTGCCAAATTATTTGTAATAAAAAAAAATTATAAAGAAATATATGTATATAAAGAGAAAAATACATTATAATATAATAAAAATTCTATGATATAATATAGAAATAAAAATATGATGAAAGAGATAAAAATAGTAAAAGAGGAAATATATAAAAATGAAGATGGTGAAATGATAAAAGAGAGGGTTATTGAAGTAGTGACGAAGATGGTTATTCCTGAAAAAAAGATGGATGAGAAGGAGCGTCGTCGATTATATTATCAAGAACATAAGACGGAATTGAATGAGATGAGTCGTTTAAAGAAGGTGGAACGATATGCGAATGATCCGGAATATCGTGAAAAAATGAAGGCGAAAAGGAGGGAAAATTATTTAAAGAAGAAATTAGAGAAGAGTGTAGATGAAAATAAATAATAAATA
>JACCDX011539840.1_pt1 | contig 13534 bp, 7 predicted proteins | sample 7449681 | NCBI WGS metagenome assembly JACCDX01 (sample SAMN15323450, study PRJNA562643) | freshwater metagenome | isolation source: river surface water | place: USA:Blue River Watershed | collected 2017-08-18
ATGGGCTACATGGCCGTGGCCAACCTCGCGTTGGGCACCTTGATAGCCTACGTGGGCCAACTGCGGGGCGACCGCGACTGGCTGGCGGGCTTTAAAGGCGGGGCCATCGTGGCCTTCCTGTATGCCTGCACGGCGAACCTTATGTCGTACTCGATGCTCGACCTGATGACCATTACCGCGACGTGGTTCGACGTGGTAGTCATGTCGGTGCTCGGCGGCTTAATGGGTACTGCCTCGGCCCTTGTGGGCAACGGCAGTGAAGCGTAACGATTAAGTTGCGCTTTTTGGAGCCCTGGGGTGTTGGCCCCGGGGCTTTTTTTTTGTGCGCGGAAACGAGGTACTAGTTGCCCGGTACGGGTTTCCTCGCCAAATGGTAGCTCGCGTAGCTGGCGAATCCGCTGCGCTGCAGGCGCTCGAGCTTGGTGAGTTCGGGATGGGTCAGCTCGAGGTGGGCGACGTGGGCGATGCGAAAGTGGTTGAGGACCTGCTTAAAGGTCATGCCGAGGTCGCGGCGCACGACTTTCGAGATGCGGTCGCTGGACCACCCGAGGGTTTGGCCCACTTCGTTGAGCGAGTAGCGGGAATTGCTGAAGTTGCGCGGGTCCTTGAGCAGGTGCACGAGGAGCTCCACGTCAGGATTCCAGGTTGCGCGCAGGGGGAGTCCGTGCTCGCTTTGAAAGAAGACCTCGCGGTTGGTGCCATAAACGAGCAAGACGATGCTGTCGATCACAAAGCTCAGGATGACGGTGGCGGCGATCAGCCGATAGAAATTGGCCGACTGGTGGTCGCCCCAAAGGACCATGAGCAGCAGGAGCACACAGCGCGTGAACCCGTTGAGCAGGTAGTAGAATTCCCAGCGGGTGCTGCGGTTGACGTAGGGCAGCGAGGGCCATCGCCACGAAATTTTGTGGCGAAGCAGCACGGCAAGCACGCTGCCCACAAAGATCACGTACACGGTACTGATGCGGCCCACGTTTTGGGTGGCGTCGGGGAACCATCCGTCGAGCGCCGACCATTCGGGCACGTAGCCCGCCCGGCTCAGGAGCTCATAGGCCAGGGCCGAGGTGCCGGCCAGCGCCCCACTTATACTCACGGGCATCAGCCAGCGGTCCCGTCCGCGGGGCTTGAACAGAATGGTGAGCACAATGGGGTTGGCAATCACAAAAAGCACCCTTAGGGAATTCATCGGGTCTTGACCGTGAAGGGCCATGTCGCCATAAAAAGCCACCACGGCGACACTCAGGGTATTGAGCGTGGATTTAATCCCCAACGAGATGAGCTTCATCTTGTTTTGGTAGCGCATCATCGACATGGCGCGGCCGAGCCCAATCAGGCTCAAGAGCATTAAAATCAAGAAAAGGAGCTTTAAAATCATCTATTTAGGGTTTAAAAAGGGGATTTTAATGTTTAAAATAACCGAAAACAGAGATAATTACCTTGAAATTGATGCTAATTAGGGGTTTTTAGGTCGGTGCAAAAAAGCTCGAATCAAAATAGGTTTACGTCGCTGCAGTACAATCTGTGGCACCCAAACCATGATGAATTCGATTCCTAAAGCTAGTCTTTTAATTGCTTGGTTGGTTGCGTCCGCCGGGCAAACGTTGGCCCAGACGACCTACACCTACAACGGCAGCAGCTGGAGCGACGGGTCGTCGACGGTGACGGCCCCGGTGCTTGCGTCGGGCAATTCCGTTGTGATTCAGTCAGGTAGCCTGACCTGCGGGGTGCTAACCGTGACCGACCAAACCTCGTCGACCGCGGGCGTAAACTACACCTCAAGTTTTTCGCAAACCTTCAAACCGATGCACGGCGGAAGCGTTTCGGCCGTTTCGGTGTACAAGTTGGGCACCGGCAACGCCGGAATGCCCTTTGTGCTCAAGCTCTACCAGGGCACCCCGAGCGCGGGAACCTTGCTGCGCACCGAGTCTTTTGTGACCGTAAGCGACGAAGAGCAGCGGGTTACGCTGTCTTCCCCCGTGCTGGTGTCGGGAATGAGCACCTATTCCCTTGTGGTAGAGAACAACGGCAACCCAAGTCCGGCGACCTTTAAGTGGCGCCGTACGCAGTCCAACGTCTACGCCGAGGGCGCGCTCTACTTGGGCGCTGGCGCGACGAGCCAGGACCTTTGGTTTCGCCTGCGCTACGACCACAGCCTGGGCAACCTGACGATCGCCCCTGGGGCGAGCCTGACCATGGATTTTTGTGACCTGAACGTCGCCGGCAACCTGGATTTGTCGGGCACCCTGACGCTGAACGCCGAGTTCGCCGACTATTCGCAACTCAAGGTCTGCGGCAGCGTGACGGGCCAGGGAACCATGGTTCAAAAGCAGTTTTTGACCGGCTCAGGCTACCACGCCCTGGCGTCGAGCGTGACCACGGGCTTTGACAGCACCTCAGGCTCGACCTCGGCGCTGTTCTCGTACAACGCCAACACCGGCGGCTACTACACCAACCCAAGCCTCACGGCAGTGGGCCAGGGCTACTTTGGCGGACTGGGCACCAACGGCTTTGCGTCGGCCGACGGCAACTTTTGGGTGGCGGGCACGCCCAACACCAGCCACACCTATTCGCTCGGGTACTCGTCGACGGTGGCCACGGGCGGTTCGGGTTCGGGCTGGAACCTGATCGGCAACCCCTACAGCTGTGGGCTGGACTGGAATTCCGTGACCAAAACCAACGTCAACAACGCGATCTACGTCTGGGACCCGGCGTCGACCAGCTACCGCTACTACGTGAACGGAATCGCTCCGCCGCCCTCGGCCGGAGCGGGCATGAGCCTTTCGCAGGGCGTGGTTCCGCCGCTCCAAGCCTTTTGGGTGCAGGCCACCCAGGCGGGCGCTACGGTAGCGACGACCATGTCGGCCCACGGAACGACCGCGACGACTCCGCGCTTTTTTAAGTCGGCCCCGGTCAACCTGAGGCTGAGTGCAACCCAAGTGGGCCGCGCCGAGCGCGTAGACTGGGCGTGGGTGGTCAACAACCCTTCGGCCACGCTCGGGTTTGACGGGTCGAGCGACGCCTGGAAAATGGCAAACACCGGCGGCATGCCCAACCTCGCCCTGGTGCACGAGGGTGCGCGCATGGCCGTGAACGCCATCGACTTGTCGCAACCCCAGCGGCTGGGCTTGGATTTGCGCGGCGAGGCGGGCGCGAAGTTCACGCTGGCACTCGACGCCGATTCGTCGACCGCGGGCTACCAAGTGATCCTCGAGGACCACTTGACGGCCACGCTGACCGACTTGACGGCGGGCCCGGCGACCGTGACCCACGCGGGCTGGACCGCTGAGGGGCCGCGCTTCACGCTGTGGATGCGCCCGACAGCCTTCTTGGGTTCGGGTGAAGCGTCGACCCCCTTGAGCTGGGCGGCCTACGCCGACGGCCAGCTGGTGGTTTCGAGCGGCCGCGACCGCGCCGAGGTGCGTGTTCTGGCCATGGACGGCCGGGAACTGGATTCGTTTGACGCTGGAGCAGCGGTGCTGCGCCGGGCGCTGATGCTCCCCGCGGGAACCTACCTCGTAGAGGTGGCGGCCGAAGGCCAGCGCGAAGTGCACCGGGTAACACTAATGCCTTGAGCCATGGTCCGCGTGCTGGTTTTTTGTACTGCCTTGCTGGTACTCGCGCTGCAAGTCCGCGCTGAGGAATACTACACGGTAGAAAATCCGTTTCACGACGCACTCACCAACATGTTTGACATCGTGGAGCAGCCCTACATTCCCATGGAAGAGGGTGGCGGATCGCCCCCTCCACCTGATGTTCCACTTGACGGCGGCCTCGTCGCCCTGATCGCCGCGGGCGGAATTGCTGGCTACCGCCGGCTCCGCGCGCGCCAAACCCATACCGTTTAGCTGTTTTATTCACCTTAAACCTTTGTATGTATGAAAAACATCTTTTTTTCTGCCGCAGCACTGAGTGCGGTCCTTTGGGGCTGTGCCAAAGACGAGCTCGGGAGCTCCGCGCCGCGCAGCTTCAAAGCGGCGACGACCTTCCCGGCCAATTTTAACGCCACCACAGGCGTGGGCTTTGTCGGAAAAGGCGACGTGCAGTTGCGCTTTGGATGGAACAACAAGCAACTCCAGGAAAAGGCCGACTCGATCTACTTCAGAGTGGCCACCGATTCGGTGTGGGAGCACGAGTGGTCCTGCACCAATTCCAAGAGCGGCAACACCGTGTTCAAGTCCGCTTCGTCGAAGCGCGTGGGCCAGGTTCCCATCGCTTCAGTGGCCCGGGTCAACAAGCAGTGCACCGGGTTCAATTTGACGGGGTACGGCGCGGTTCCGCCCACCCTACACACGACCGGCACGCCCGTGGGCAACTGCGGCAGCAGCCCCAACGTCACGGCGTCGGCCGTCACCACTTCGCTCCTCGAGGCCTCCACCAAATTCCAAGTTAAAGTGGGCGTCAACGGCACGTACGTCGACCTCTACTAAACGTTCGCGTGCGGTGAACGGGAAAGCGGGCTTCGGTCCGCTTTTTTGCTTAGGTACACGCGGGCATTTGCAGATTTTACCTGGGTAAAGTCAGCAAGTAGGGGTAGTTTTCAGCATGAAAAACCTTGAAAGTTTAGGAGAAATTCTTGGAGGTAGTTCCATGGAACGAAAAACACCACTGCGCTCCATGCTGACCGGATTTCGACCCAAAGCGCTAGAAATCACTATTTTTGATTGATTTAATAGTTGGTAAATGAGTACAAATTGGGTACAAATCAAGCGTATTGCCTTCCTGGTGCTGGGATTGCTCTTGTCCACTAGGTTAGGGGCAGCTCATGGGGTTGGCGGGTCCATCTCCTATGAGTACGTCGGCGGGGTTACGGGCGTAGCCGATCAATACCGCATTACGCTCACCTTAATTCGGGATCTTCCTGGAGCGGGATTTGGCACCAGCCAAACGGTCACGTTAACGGCTCCCGGCTGTGGGATTACGTCTCAGGTGATTACGCTCCAGTTAGCTCAAGGCGAATCTTCTGATTCGGTTTCAGCGCTTTACCGATGCGTGCCCTTGTCGGCTACCTCGATTGTACCTCGAATTAATATTTTTCAGGCCTTGGTCACGCTGGCGCCCGGCTGCGACGACATTAGGATTTACTGGCAGCAGTGCTGTCGCCCACCGTCCATTACGGGCCTTGTGGGGCCGAGCAACCAAAGCGCATTCATAGAAGCCGAGATAAACCGCTCGATTCCCAACGCGTATTCCTCGTCACTTCAGTTTCGTGGCCTCTCGTCGGTCTTTTTGTGTTCGGGTCGCCAGGCCTTGATTCCCCAAGGAGGCGTCGATCCCGACGGAGACAGCGTGTACTACGAACTAGTGCCTGCGCGCCAGTCCTTTATCAACCCGCTGTATTTGCAGTCCGTGTACACGGCTCCGCTTACCTACCTCCAACCCTTTACCACCACGACGGGAACCCAGCTAGTCCTTGACAACCGAACGGGAATGCTCACGCTCAACGCCCAGGGCAATCAGTCGGGGTATGTGGTGATCCGCGCTACAGACTACCGATGGGTTCCCAGCCGCAACCGCTGGATCAAGATGGGCTCGTCGTTGCGCGAACTCTATGTTGCGGTATCCACGCTCTGCACGCCTTCGGTCGGAGCCCCTCCCACGGCACTCAGCCCGAGCCAGCCTGGCTGGTCCGCCGGCCCCTTAGGGGTGCCCCAAAAGACCCTCACCTGTGGCGATACCTCGTTTACCATGAAAACGGCGTCGAGCTTGAACTGCGGCGACGTCGACGCGCAGGACTTTCGGCTTTTTTCGAGTCAGGGATCCTTGGTGCCCATCAAACGCGCCAAATTGATCTGCACCGGGGCCACGGGCAACACCATTGAAATTTCGGTACACGGACCTTTGTTTGGAGGCAGCTACGTACTCCAGTCGGGCATGACCAGCCTAGTGGGTGCGGGGTTTTGGTGCGACGGCGCGACGCAACTTGATACCATCGCGAGCATCAATGTGGTGAACTGCCCGAGTCCCGCCGTCATCGCTTGCCCGGGCGTGCCCAACTGCCCGCCTTCGGTTTCGGTAACGGGGCCACACACATTCTACAGCACCTGGAGTTCGCCCGCAACGCCGGGAATCCCACCCCACACGTCGACGTGGACCTTGACCGGAGGTAGCTTCACCACGCCATTTATTGGGGACACGGTGAGTGCCCTCATTACCGATACCACGGCGACGTTGGTTCTAGAGACGCGCTTTAGCCTTTGTGTGGAATACGACACGTTGGTACTGGCAAGTACGGTCGATCTGCCGGAGCCCCGAGCACTAAAACTTGTGGTGGTGCCCAACCCCACCCACGACTGGTCCGAAGTCTCGGGAATTCCAGCAGGAGCCGTGCTTGACGTGGTGAATGTGCTCGGGCAAACTGTGTTGCGCACAGAGGCGGTTTGGGACGGAACCGCAGTGCTCGACGTGAGCAAGTTGGCTCGAGGCACCTATTGGGTAGTGGCCACCTCGCCGTACTCACGAATTCAATCGCCATTAGTGAAGCTATGAGTACGAAAACATTAGCCCTAGTTGTTGGACTGTTCGCTGGACTGCGGCTGGCGGCACAGTCGAGTATTTTGTACACGGAGGATTTTGACAGTCCGCCTCACAGTGTAACGTCCTACCACACGTTGACGGGCGCAATTCCCTACTGGAACGATACGTCGGCCCTCTCGGTGTCCAGCCCGAATAGCTTTCATGCCAATTGGATCACCAACGACACAGTAGCCTTTAAAACCTTCGCATTCTCGACCCAGGGCTACAAGTTCATCACCTTGACGTTTGACCACATTGCCAAAGTGCAGTTTGGGCAGCGCGCCTATGTGGCCGTTTCGCGCGATAACGGCCTCACCTGGTACAACCTAACATCTGCCCACTACCGCAGCAGTTTCGGGTCTTTTGGGTTGTACTTCAACGAAGCCAGCTACTCGAATCCGAACCAAACGCCCTACTGGGGCGGACTAACCACCTGGGGAACGGGCACGGCACCGACCAACGCATGGTGGAAAAACGAAGTGTTTGACATCTCGTCGATCGCGGGGGTGGGGCCAAGCGGAGTCGGAAACGGCTACGGCCAAGTCCTCGTGAGGTTTTCACTCGAATACCGAACCTACCCGGGTTTCGCGAACTCGGCCGGTTGGTTTGTTGACAACGTTAAGGTTACGGGGTCCAATTGCGACGCGAATCCTCCGACCATTAACTGGAACTACCTCGCGGGTAAAAAGCCGATCGGTGCGCGGTTTACAGGGGCAACCACCGTTCAGTTCCGCGCGGTCGACGCATACCCAAATTCGAATGCGGGTATCGATTCGGCGTTTGTGCATTACCGACTCAACGGCGGAGCTTGGAACACTATCGCCCTAGCTTCAACGGTGAGTTGCGCGGACTCGTCGGAGTTCATTGTCAATTTGTGGATGGGAAGTGTGGGTGACACGATGGACTACTGGGTGAGTTCAAAAGAATGTACGTGTGCGAGCAACGCGGTACGCGACCCGGCCGCGCCAGGGAGCTACTATACTATTTGGCGGGCGGCGGCTCCGCCAGCCATGTGTGGCACAGTCGGCCAAACCACCTTGCCCTATGTGGTGACCTCGGTGCCGTTCACCGAGGATTTTGAGGGTTCTGACTGGGTTGCAGGCGGCGGTAACGGGGTCTTGGGTGCCGGGCACCGGGGGCAGTTTCCGATCGGGAATCCGCCAACGGGCAGAAACTACGAGGTGTCGCCAGTGCCAACCGCCAACGGCTACGCGTGGTCGGTGCGTCAAGGCCAGTCGCCGGCGTTCAATGCCGGCCCCCAAGGTGACCATACCACGGGCAACGGCCGTTACCTCTACACCGAGTCTTCACAGGGAGGAATTAATGCCTTAACCACGTTCACCACGCCGTGCATTCGGCTTGAAAACCTCAACCATGCCGCGCTCGAGTTTTACTACCACAAGTTCGGAGCCCAGATGGGTGCGCTCCGCGTCGACATTGACACGGGAACGGGTTTTGGCATCGGAAGCGGAGTGATTGGGGCAATTACCCTGAACGGAACCACCCACACGTCCAAGACGGACGTTTGGAATTCCGCGGTCCTGAACTTGCAGCCCTACCTAAACAAGTACATACGCGTTCGGTTTGTCGGCAGCCGGTTGAGTGCCACCAGCGATATGGCCATCGACGACATTGGGCTTTTTGAGGCGGCACAAACCGACGTGAAGATGCTAGCGTTTATTGAGCCCAATGCCGCCAATTGCTGCTACGGTGCGGCGAACAACGTCACCGTGCGCGTGGCCAACCGGGGTTGGCAGCAGCCGTCGGTCCTTCCATTAGGGTTTTCGGTAAAAAACCTCACTACTGGCGCAGTGGTCGTGAAGCACGATACGGTTCCAGTTACCTGGCTACCTGGGGGTACAGCCACCGTTTCGTTTGCCGATAAGGCCAATTTGAGTGCCGTGGGCAACTACGAACTTCGCGCGTGGGTTGAACTCGGCAGTGACACGGTTCGGCGCAACGACACCACTGAAGTTTTTGCGCTCCAGCGAACGCCGAGCTTTTCGCTGCCCTATTATGAAAATTTCGACGGGCCCCTTTGGCAACTAGGCCAAGGTAGTATTTATGCCGGAACGCTTGATACCACCTCTTGGCAGCGGTGGCCACCGCCGACCAATCAAACGGGAAATGCAAATACTACGTTTTATGTGGGCCAGGACCTAACTCCAGTCCACGGCACAGGCCCGAGGTGGTCCCGAAAGAATAAAGGCAAGTATGTATATGTCAATGGTGCGCAGGTCACTCCCAATGGCGTGGACTACGTTTATTTTGAATCGGCCAAGTGCTTTGACTTTTCCTCGGCCACTGCACCGGTGCTCTCCTTTTGGTACCACATGGCGGGAGCGGGTTGCGGGTCCTTTATCGTGGAATACCTGGCCGAGGGCTCCAGTCAGTGGGTCGCCATTCCGAGCAGTACGCTCACCGGGCCCGTCCAGCAAAGCGAAACGCAGGACTGGCAGCATCATCAGGTCGCTATGACCGGCCTGGCTGGTTTGAATGCGCGCCTGAGGATTCGCGCAGCCACCTCAGGAACGTCGAGCCTGTTCAACATGGCGATCGATGAGCTATTCGTTTATGACCGCCCAGCGGCCGATGTGGGGGTACTGGCAATTTCAGCTCCGGGGAATTCCGTGTCGCTCATGTCGCCCCTTCCCATTACGGTGGCGGTAAAGAATTTTGGCATCGCCACACAGTCGGCCTTTCCAGTGGGGGTTGTCATTGAAGATTTATGCACGCCCTCACAGACGTCCTACTTCACCGTGCTGGCGCCTTCTATCGGCCCCGGGCAGCAAACCACGGTGACGTTCCCGGCAGGGGCCATTACCTACACCCCAGGCGACATGAGGATCACGGCGTTTACCGGACTAACAGGCGACGGAGTCTATCGAAACGACACGGCCTACAAAAAGGTGAATGGCCAGGTTCCGCTCAGTGTGCCCTTTGGACCCATCACATTTGACAACTGCAGTTTTAACGAATATGGCTTTTTTGTTCAGGGCGGACTCGGAACCCTGCAAATTTGGGAAATGGGCGAATCCCAGCGCGGAATTCCCGCATACTCTGGGCAAAATGCCTGGCACCTCGGGCTTACCCAAGATGGCTATGGACCCAATTCGGAGTACCTGCGCTTTCCGCCCATCGTTGGATTGGATACAATCTATGGAGCGAGGCTGCAGTTCAAGAACCGGCGGACCTTAGGCATTTCGCCTTCAGCTCGAATCGAATACCTTGACGGCGCTGCATGGTTGCCCGTGTACGATTACGTCCCCAAGGGGCTGAACTGGTACCAAGCGCCTACCACGGCTGGGACGGCGGGCTACCTGCTTCCAGCATGGCGGAACAGCACCAACAGTGTCTACGAAACCTCATCGTTTCCACTTGATTTTTGGAGCAGCCGCAGCCAGCCCCTGGTGCTGCGCGCTCGGTTCGAGGAGACCTTTATGAACGAACAGAATCACTGGTCAATTGACGACATTGAGGTGGTGGTTCCTCCACAGAATTCACTGACGTTACTCAAGGCGGCGGCAGAAACAGTGCTGCTTGAGCCGGGCGACAGCACGCGAATCCGGGTACAGGTCCAAAACGATGCGGAACGGCCCGTCTCGAGCTGCGTGCTGTACGTGCACGGGGCGGGATCGGCACCCGTGCAGCAGTCGGTGACCTTCCCCAACGGAGGTCTGAGCAAAGGCCAATCTGCTTGGGTCACCTTGCCGGCAACCGTGGTGCTGAATACCCCGGGAACGAACGTATTCTGTGTGTCGGTTGAGCGCGTAAACGGCCGCCTTGACGCCGTGGCCAATTCCGATTCGCTGTGTGTGCCAGTGGTGTGCCTCAGCCCGGTGAACGTGGCGTCGTCGGCTCCATTCTGTTCGGATTTCGAAAGCGCAGATTGGCCAACGGAATCATTTGGAACGGAATCGGCAGCCTGGGTTCGTGGGACGCCCAACCACGGAACACTCCAAGCCGCACACAACGGAACCATGGCGTACGCCACAGGGAACGCACTGTATCCAGGCGGCGCTATGGAGGCGCTGTACAGTCCGCGTTTTATTGTGGATACCTCACTGACCTACGAATTAAGCATGTTCCACAACATGCAGTCAGAACCGTCCATTGACGGGGGTATGCTTCAGTACAGTTTTGACGACGTCACTTGGCACCAGCTTGGAAATACGCAGTCAGCTGGCGCTCAAAATTGGTGCACGACGAGTTCGGTTGCGGCACTAAACGGAAGAAGTGGTTGGTCAGGAATGTGGAGCGGGTATGCCCAATCCTCGTTGCGGTTTGAGTCAACCCAAGGCAGCGTGCGCGTCCGCTGGCTGTTTGCAAGTTCAGAGCGTGAGTCGGACTACGGATGGGCCGTGGATCAGTTTTGCTTGTCGGTGTCGGCTTCAGCGGCGCCAGCTACAGCGCTAGACGGAAGTCCCGACACGATCTACACGGGATGCTACTAGTTGCCCGTACCTAGCCGCCAGTTGCGGGCTACGGGTGGCTGGTTCGCCTTCGCGCTGCGTAGTAGGCGGCGTAGGAGTTGAATCCGCACTCGGCCAAGAGGGTTTTTTTGCGCTCGTCGGGTTGGTTGCGAATGAGTGCTTCGTAGCGACGGATTCGGAAGTAGTTGAGCAGCTCCTTGATGTTCATTTCGAGGCCTTTGCTGACGATTTGGGTCAGGCGGTAGCTGGGAATGCGGCTGGCGAGGGCCAAGTCGGCGAGCTGGAACTTGGAATTGCGCAGGTTGACGGGCTCAGAGGCCTGGATGACGATGGTTTCAAGTTCGGGGCTCCAGGGTCCGGCCAAGTGAAGGCCATAATCTCGGTAAAACTGGACTGGTCGACTGGAGGCAAAAATGAGGATGATCCCGGTGTCGACAAACAAGCTGAGGCCCATGACCGTGGTGACCCAGGTGTACATGACACCAAAGTTGGCAGGTAGGTAAGCGAGGAGTGCTACAAGAGTAAGTGCGCGAATGAACCCGCTCAGGAGGTAAAAAAGCTCCCAGCGCTTTGCGGCGAGGAATCCGCGCTTGGGAACGCGGTAGTGGGTGAGCTGCTGAAAAATAAGGGTGCCCAGGATCGCCGGCGTAAAGATTTTGTAGGCCACCGACCAGGCGCCGAATTCGCCGGGCGTGTCACGGTTGAACTCAAACAGGATGACAGGAATGGGGTGAGGTTCGAGCCAACCAGCCAAAATAAGCACGTACCATAGGTGCAGGGGCATCATGACCCCGGCAAAGACAAGGCTGAGCGCGAGCGGCGCCGTGGAGGCCTTGGGCGGCGTGAAGTAAAGGGTCAGCGCAACGGGGTTCAGGAACTGAAAAAAGATCAGCATTAATGCCACGGCGCGGTAGGCCGTTGGGAATTCAGCGCCTGCAGCTAAGATGAGCGCGGCTCCCAAGAAGTTGAGCACAATTTTAAAAAGGAGCGCACCGAGCTGAAGGGCGTTACCTAAGCGCATGATGCGAAGGGTTCGGATCAACGCAGCCAAGCTGAGCAGCAGAAATAGGGCAATGGCGAGCTGAAGCACGGCAGCCCAAAGGTACCGGGCCTATTTAAAAATTTGACTAAAAATGTGTATAAGGAATAACGAAATGTGTATAAAAAAGGACGATAACGGCTTCCTAAACGGAGATTAACATCCCAAAAGCAAAAAGGCCAGGACTGCAGGGCGAGCCCTGAAGTCCTGACCTAAAATGGGGTCACGGTTGGCCTAGAAGCGGTAGCTGGCGCGGGCGAAAAAGTAGCGTCCGAGCGAGCCCATCTGGACGGGGTCGTACAGGCCGCCGCCTTCGGTTTCGCTGTCTTGCAGGGTGGGCAACGCATTGGTGAGGTTGCTCACGCCAAGTGTGGCGCGCAGGTCTTCGGTGAGCGAGTAGCTGAGCGAGAGGTCAAGGGTTACGCGCTGCGCATATACATCGTCGGCACCCACCCAGTCCTCGAGGGTGACGCCCGCGAAGTACGTTCCGCGAAGCGAGGCCGCGAGTTTACCGATGAAGTAGTCAACACTTGCTACGCCTTTCATCGGGGGAGCGGAGGCCAGCAAGAAGAGCTCCTCGCGGCGACCGAAGTAGCTGTCTTCTTTGCCGGTCAGCAGGGCGTTGGTGTAAATGTCGGTGATCTTCATTCGGTTGACGTTCAGGGCGGCACTGGTGCTGATGCGCTGGGAACCGCTCAGGTTTTTGCTGTAGTTCACGACCAGATCGGCACCGCGAGTTTGGGTGTTCACGGCGTTGGTAAAGAACTGGGCAAACGACACGTTTTCGGCCTGCAGGTACGGGCCAGCAATGTCGTCGGCGTCGTCAAATCCGCCGGTGAGCACCACGCGGTCAGCTACGCTAACTTGGTAGCCGTCGAGGGTGATGCTCAGGCCTTTAGCGGGCGTAGCCGTGAGGCCAAGGCTAACGTTCTGGGCAGTCTCCTGCTTTAGGGCGGGAATGCCGAGCGCCTCGGTCAACGGGTCGATGTTGTTGGCCAGCTTCACGTCAACGGCTTGGCCCGACACGAAGTTGGTAAATGTGCTGTTGAAGTACATCTGGGCGAGCGACGGAGCGCGAAAGCCGGTGCTGTAGGACCCGCGTACCGCGAGGTTTTCGCTCAGCGCGAGGCGGGCGGCCAGCTTACCGTTGGCGGTAGAGCCAAAGTCGCTGTAGTTCTCAAAGCGGAAGGCGCCGCTCACAAGCAGGCGCTGGGTAACGTCCCACTCCAGGTCGGCGAAGGCGCCCAAGGCGGTGCGGCCCTCGTTGACTTCGTTGCTGGGGCGGAAGCCCGGGAATCCCTGGCTGCCGCTGGCTTTGCTGGGGTCGTAGTTCTGCCAGGAAGCTTCTTCGCCAGCAAAAATGAAGTAGCGCTCGCTGCGTCCCTCGGCGCCCAAGGCGACGTTGACGCCCTTGCCCTTCCCGCCAAAGTAGCGGTTGAGGCTGAGTCCGGCTAGGTTTTGGGTGAGTCCGAATCCGCCCGCCTCGAATTCGGTAGGGCTGGTTGCGCCCATCGACGTGTTGAGGGTGTTGTGCACAAAGTAGCCGAAG
>JACCDX011722566.1_pt1 | contig 13534 bp, 11 predicted proteins | sample 7449681 | NCBI WGS metagenome assembly JACCDX01 (sample SAMN15323450, study PRJNA562643) | freshwater metagenome | isolation source: river surface water | place: USA:Blue River Watershed | collected 2017-08-18
AGAGCCGCGGCATCTACGAAGCCCCCGGCATGGCGCTGCTGCACATCGCCTACGAGCGCCTGGTCACTGGCATCCACAACGAAGACACGATCGAGCAGTACCGCATCAACGGGATCAAACGCGTTCGCTTGCTCTACCAGGGCCGCTGGTTTGACCCGCAGGCCATCATGTTGCGCGAGACCGCTCAGCGCTGGGTGGCGCGCGCCGTCACCGGAGAAGTCACCCTCGAGCTGCGCCGGGGCAACGACTACAGCATCCTCAACACCGAAAGCCCAAACCTGACATACGCACCCGAGCGCCTGTCGATGGAAAAGGTCGAGGACGCACCGTTCTCGCCGCTGGACCGCATCGGCCAACTCACCATGCGCAACTTGGACATCACGGACACGCGGGGCAAGCTGGGCGTCTACACCCAGACCGGGTTGCTGTCGATGGGCATGGGCGACGGCCCCAAAATCCTCAAGCTCGACGGCGGCAAGTGAGCGGCAGAAATCGGGGGCTGAGAAATTGGGGTCAGACCCCAATTAGTTTTGGCTAATTGGGGTCTGACCCCAATTTCTCAGGCCATGAGGGAAGGCAGCCACAGGCTGATCGCGGGGAAGAGCACCAGCAAGATCAGCACGCCCACCATGATGGCCACGAAGGGCCAACAACCGCTGAAGATCTGGCCCAGGCGCACGCCAGGAATCAGGGCGTTGAGCACGAACAGGTTCATGCCGACCGGGGGCGAAATCAATCCGATTTGAACGATCATCACGATCAACACGCCAAACCAGACGGGGTCAAAGCCCAACGAGACCACGATCGGAAAGAACAGCGGGATGGTGAGCAGCACCATGGTCAACTCTTCCATGACCGTTCCGAGCACGATGTAGATCAGCATCATGGCCATGACGATCAGGGTGGGAGGCAGACCCAAGCCCGTGATCCAGTCGCGCAAATCGCCCGGCATGGTGGTGAAGTTCACAAAATTGGCGAAGATGGTGGCGGCGATCAGCAAGGTGAACAACATGCCCGTGGTGCGAGCGGATTCAACCAACACCTGAAAGAGCACCTTCCAGCTCAAGCGCCCGCGCAAAAGGGCAAACAAAAACGCGCCAAAAGCGCCAAAGCCGGCCCCTTCGGTGGCGGTGAAGAGGCCCCCGTAAATGCCACCGAGCACGACCACCACCAACAACAGCACCCCCCAGATGCCGCGCAACGCGCGCCAGCGCTGGGTCCAGCTCATGCGCTCGCCAGCTGGGGCGTGCTCGGGGTCGCGCGAGGTGACCACCCCAATGCCCACCATGAGAAGCAGCATGGTCAAAAGACCGGGCAAGACGCCCGCGGCAAACAGTTTGCCGATGTGGGTTTCCGTGATGATGCCGTAAATGACCATGATGGTCGACGGCGGGATCATGATCCCCAAGGTCCCGCCCGCTGCCATGACCCCGGTGGAGAGTTCGTCGCTGTAGCCCAGTTTTTTCATGGAGGGATAAGCCACCCGACTCATGGTGGCCGCCGTGGCGATCGAAGAGCCGCAAATGGCCCCGAAACCGGCACAGGCCAGCACAGTGGCGTGCGCGAGCCCGCCGCGCACATGACCGATGAAGGCGTAGGCCGCCTGAAACAGCTCGTGGGCCAAACCGGCGCGGGCGACAAAATTGCCCATCAAGATGAACAGCGGGATGACCGAGAGCGTGTAGGCGAAGCCGGTTTCAAACACCACCTGCGACACATTGGCAAAAGCCGCTGGCCAGCTGATCAGGTAACCGACCCCGACAAAGCCCACCAAGCCCATGGCAAAAGCCAGCGGGACGCGCAACAGCGCCAACAGAAAAATCGCGGCAAAGCCGATCAGCGAAGCCGTCACAGCGCCACCCCCTCGCCCTCGGCCAACTCGGCCGGGGGGCTGGCCACCGAGGCCAGGTGCAACAGGCCCGTCAAACCGCTCATGACCGACATGACCTGAATGAAAGGCGCCTTGGCGATTTTGAGCTGGGCGGTGGTCTCGTGCTGGGCGGCGATGTCCAGCGCCAGTTTCCACATCAGGTAGGCCAGCCCCAGCATCATGCCCGCACACAACAGGTGCACCAGGGCGTTTTGCAGTCGACGCAACCAAGGGTGCCACACGCGGTCAAGGGAATCGAACACGACATGTTCGCCCCGCTGGGACACCAGCGGGATGGCAGAAAAAATCACGATCACCATCAGCAACTCGGTCAACTCGAGCGAACCGGTGATGGAATTGCTGAGCAGCTTGCGGGCCCCCACATCGAAAAAAGTCAAGGTCATGATGGCGAACAAAGCCATCGCGCCCATCAGGCCGCAGACCCATTCAAGCAGTTTATTGAGCATGTGTGATCCAAAAGAAGACCCCGGCCCACGGGGTCAGCGGGCCGGGGTTGGGCGTCGGTATCGGTCGCAGCGAGCGTCAGGCCGGTGGGTTTATTTTTCTTGCTTGGCGATCTCGGCCCGGAACTCGGCCAACACCTTGGCGGGATCTTTCAGCCCCTTGGCCTTGGCGTCGTTGATCCATTTGGCCTCTAGGCCAGACGTGCGCGATTTGATGTCATTGACGAATTTGGCATCGGCTTTGGTGACCACCACATTGTTCGCTTGCATCAAGGCCAAGGCGCGGCGATCGACCTTGTCCCAGCCCCGGCCAAAGACGCGGGCGGCAAACTCACCCGAGATGGCGTCGACGGCCTTTTTGTCCTCGGCACTGAGTTTGTCGTACTTGGCCGGGTTCATCATGAACACGAAGCTGGTGTTGTACAGACCGCCGGGGAAGGTGGTCGCGTGCCGGATGATCTTGTCGATCCGGAACGACTCGGTCGATTCGGCCGGGAACAAGGTGCCGTCCATCACGCCGCCCGAGAGCAACTCGTAAGAGTCTGGAGCGGGTTTGAGGGTGACGTTCATGTTCAACGACTTGGAAATCTCGTTGACCATGCCCCCGCCGACGCGGAATTTCAGGCCTTGCAAATCATCGACCTGCGCGATGGTCTTTTTGGTGTTGAAAATGATGCCAGGGCCGTGGGTGAAATAACTCAACACCTTGACCCCCTGGTGCTCCTCGGCGAACTGGGGGTACTTGCTGGCCACCTTGTTGAAAGCGACCGAGATCGGCTCGGCGTTGTTGCCCAGGAAGGGCATTTCGGCCATCTGGGTGTACAAAAAACGTCCGGGGGTGTACCCGTGGACGGTGAACGAAAGGTCCAACAAGCCGTTTTTAACGGCGTCCAGGGTGCCAGGGGCGGCCACCGGGGCGCGGGGCAGGATGTTGCACTTGACCCGGCCCGAGGTGTTCTTCTCCAGCGTGTCGCACCACTCTTTTTGTGCCAGCGACAGGGTGTGGGTGGGCCCCACCCAGCTCGATGTCGTCAAGACGGTTTGGGCTTGCGACAGGGTCAAACCGGCACTGGCCAGCATAAAAACAAGGCTACGCTTCATGGTGTCTCCAAAAATGCTCGATCACCCTGAGACTTTAAGGGGCAATCGACCCGATGGCTCTCATGGCTTACCCGAATTCACCGACCGACCGGTTGGTAAGCGATTGGTCAGAAAGCCGCATGAGGAAGGCGTTTACACTTGAGGGATTCAGTAAAAAGCACGTTCGTTCGCAAACGGAAAAAGGCCTACAATTGACGTTTACGTAAACGTCAACCCCGCCCTGGGTGCGATCCGAGCGAGGTGAGGTTTTTTTCATTCACAACCATTTGGAGTGCTCCCATGAAGGTATTGGTACCTGTCAAACGCGTGGTCGATTACAACGTCAAGGTGCGTGTCAAGTCGGACCACACGGGCGTCGACATCGCCAATGTGAAGATGAGCATGAACCCCTTTGACGAAATCGCCGTCGAAGAGGCCGTGCGCCTAAAAGAAAAAGGCGTGGCCACCGAAGTCATCGCCCTGTCCTGTGGCGTGACCCAGTGCCAGGAAACCCTGCGCACCGCCATGGCCATCGGCGCCGACCGCGCCATCTTGGTCGAGACCGCAGAGGAGTTGCAACCGCTGGCCGTGGCCAAACTGATTCAAGCGGTGATGGCCAAAGAACAAGCCCAGTTGGTGATCTTGGGCAAGCAGGCGATCGACGACGACTGCAACCAGACCGGCCAGATGTTGGCCGCGCTGGCCGACCTGCCACAAGCCACCTTTGCCTCCAAAGTCGACCTTGCCGACGGCAAAGCCCAGGTGACCCGCGAAGTCGACGGCGGCCTGGAAACCCTCTCCATCAGCCTGCCTGCCGTCGTCACCACCGACCTGCGCCTGAACGAGCCTCGCTATGTCACCTTGCCCAACATCATGAAGGCCAAGAAAAAGCAACTCGACACCTTCAAGCCCGAAGACCTCGGCGTCGATGTCACGCCACGCATCAAAACGCTCAAGGTCACCGAACCCCCCAAGCGCAGTGCCGGCATCAAGGTGCCCGACGTGGCCACCTTGGTCGACAAACTGAAAAACGAAGCCAAAGTGCTGGGCTGAGATCTAAGACACACGGAGAACATCACATGACCGCTCTTGTCATTGCCGAACACGACAACGCCAGCCTGAAAGGCGCTACCCTCAACACCGTCACCGCCGCCCTGGCCTGTGGTGGCGAGGTGCACGTGCTGGTGGCTGGACACAACGCTGGCGCCGCCGCCGCTGCCGCCGCCCAAGTGGCGGGCGTGGCCAAGGTGCTGCACGCCGACAGCCCCGCCTTGGCCCACGGCCTGGCCGAAAACGTCGCCGCCCAGGTGCTGGCGATCGCATCCGCCTACAGCCACATTCTGTTCCCTGCCACCGCCAGCGGCAAAAACGTCGCCCCGCGCGTGGCCGCCAAACTCGACGTGGCCCAGATCAGCGACATCACCCAGGTGCTGTCGGTCGATACCTTTGAGCGCCCCATCTACGCCGGCAACGCCATCGCCACGGTGCAAAGCGGCGACGCCACCAAGGTGATCACGGTTCGCACCACCGGTTTTGACGCCGCCGCCACCGGTGGCGCGGCCCCCGTCGAGAGCCTGGCCGCGGTGTCCGACAGCGGCAAGAGCCAGTACCTGGGCAGCGAAATCGCCAAGAGCGATCGCCCCGAGCTGACCGCCGCCAAAATCATCGTCTCGGGCGGACGCGCGCTGGGCAGTTCGGAGAAATTCAACGAGGTCATGACCCCGCTGGCCGACAAGCTGGGGGCCGCCCTGGGCGCCAGCCGCGCCGCGGTCGACGCGGGCTACGCCCCCAACGACTGGCAGGTCGGTCAGACTGGCAAGATCGTGGCCCCGCAGTTGTACGTGGCCTGCGGCATCAGCGGCGCCATCCAGCACCTGGCGGGCATGAAGGACAGCAAGGTCATCGTGGCCATCAACAAAGACCCCGAGGCGCCCATTTTCAGCGTGGCCGACTATGGCCTGGAAGCCGATCTGTTCGCCGCCGTGCCCGAGTTGGTCGGCAAACTCTAAGGAGACCGCGTCATGAGCTACACCGCCCCCGTCAAAGACATGCTGTTCAACCTGCAACACCTGGCCGACATCGACCAGATCGCGCAGATCCCGGGTTATGAAGACGCCAACCTGGAGACCGCCCAGGCGGTGCTCGAAGAGTGCGCGCGCTTCAACCAAGAGGTGATCGCCCCCCTGAATTGGGAAGGCGATAAAAACCCCTCGGCATGGAAAGACGGCGCGGTGAGCACGACCCCCGGTTTCAAAGAGGCCTATGCCCAATACCGCGAAAGCGGTTGGCAGGGCCTGCAGCACCCGACCGACTTTGGTGGGCAGGGATTGCCCAAGTCCATCGGCGCCCTGTGCGGCGAGATCCTCAATTCGGCGAACCTCAGTTTTGCCCTGTGTCCCCTGCTGACCGACGGCGCCATCGAGGCGCTGTTGACCGCTGGCAGCGACGAGTTGAAAGCCACCTACCTGGACAAGCTGATCAGCGGCGAGTGGAGTGGCACCATGAACCTGACCGAGCCCCAGGCCGGTTCGGATCTTTCCATGGTGCGCTCGCGCGCCGAACCCCAGCCCGACGGCACCTACAAGATTTTTGGCACCAAGATTTTCATCACCTACGGTGAGCACGACATGGCCCAAAACATCGTGCACCTGGTGCTGGCCCGCGTGAGCGGTGCCCCCGAAGGGGTCAAAGGCATCAGCCTGTTTGTGGTGCCCAAATTCCTGGTCAACGCCGATGGCAGCCTGGGGGCGCGCAACGATGTGCATTGCGTGAGCATCGAGCACAAGATGGGCATCAAGGCCAGTCCGACCGCCGTGCTGCAATACGGCGACCACGGTGGCGCCGTCGGCTACCTGGTCGGCCAAGAAAACCGCGGCCTGGAGTACATGTTCATCATGATGAACGCGGCCCGCTACGCGGTGGGCGTGCAAGGCATCGCGGTGTCCGAGCGGGCCTACCAAAAAGCCACCCAGTACGCCCGTGACCGCGTGCAATCGCGCCCGGTCGACGGCTCGATCAAGGCCGCTGCGCCCATCATCCACCACCCCGATGTGCGCCGCATGCTCATGACCATGCGCGCCGTGACCCAGGGCTGCCGCGCCATGGCCACGGTGGCGGCGGCCGCCTATGACGCCGCGCACGCCCACCCCGACGCCGAGGTGCGCAAACAAAACCAGGCCTTCTATGAGTTCCTGGTGCCCCTGGTCAAGGGCTACAGCACCGAAATGAGTCTGGAGGTGACCTCGCTGGGCGTGCAGGTGCACGGCGGCATGGGCTTCATCGAAGAAACCGGCGCCGCCCAGCACTACCGCGACGCCAAGATCTTGACGATTTACGAGGGCACCACCGCCATCCAGGCCAATGACCTGGTGGGCCGCAAGACCGCTCGCGACGGGGGCGGCACGGCCAAGGCGATCGCCACCCAGATCGAAAAAACCGAAGCCGATCTGCGCGCCAATGGCAGCGCCGACGCCCAGGCCTTTGCCAAGCGCCTGGGTGCCGCGCGCCAGGCCTTCCTGGACGTGGTCGACTTCATCGTGGACCAGTCGGCCCACAACCCCAATGCGGCCTATGCCGGCAGCGTGCCCTATTTGATGCTCAGTGGCAACCTGATGGCCGGCTGGCAAATGGGCCGCGCCCTGCTGGCGGCGCAAAGCCAGTTGACCGGCGGCGAAGACGCCGAATTCATGCGGGCCAAAATCGCCACTTGTCGCTTTTACGCCGACCATGTGCTGTCGCGCGTGCCGGGCTTGCGCGATGGCATCGTCGAGGGCGCCGACAGCGTGACCGCGCTGGCCCTGGAAGCCTTCTGACGGCCCCCCGCGCACAAACCACCGCAAAAAAAACAGGAGACGACATGTCGCGCATGCCCGCCGTTTTGGCGAGCCTCCCTTTCAAGGTGATCGGCTCGCCCTTGTTCATCATCAGCAACCCCAAGCTGGTGATCGCCCAGTGCATCAACGGCGTCATTGGCTCCATGCCCGCGCTCAACGCGCGCCCCGCTGCTCAACTCGACGAGTGGCTGGCCGAGATCACCGAGGCCTTGGCGGCCCACAACCGGGCCCACCCGGAGCGTCCCGCCGCGCCCTTTGCGATCAACCAGATCGTGCACAAGAGCAACGATCGCTTGCAACACGACGTCGAGATGTGCGTCAAATACAAAGTTCCCGTCATCATCACCTCGCTGGGTGCGCGCGAAGACGTCAACGCCGCCGTGCACAGCTACGGGGGCGTGGTGCTGCATGACATCATCAACAACCGCTTTGCCCGCAAGGCCATCGAGAAAGGGGCCGACGGCCTGATCGCGGTCGCCGCTGGTGCCGGGGGACACGCGGGGGTGAAGAGCCCGTTTGCGCTGGTGCAAGAAATCCGCGAATGGTTTGACGGTCCGCTGGCGCTGAGCGGCTCGATGGCGACGGGGGATGCCATCTTGGCGGCCCAAGCCATGGGCGCCGATTTTGCCTACATCGGTTCGGCCTTCATCGCCACCGAAGAAGCGCGCGCGGCCGATGCGTACAAGCAATGCATCGTCGAGAGCAACTCGGACGACATCGTCTACAGCAACCTGTTCACCGGCGTACACGGCAACTACCTGGCGCCGTCGATTCGCAACGCCGGGCTCGACCCCGATCACCTGCCCGAGAGCGACCCCAGCAAAATGAACTTTGGCAGCGACCGCAAGGCCTGGAAAGACATCTGGGGTTGTGGCCAGGGCATCGGCGCGGTCAAGGCGGTGGTGCCCACTGCCGAGTTGATCGATCGCCTCAAGCGCGAGTACGCGGCGGCCCGCGCCCGCCTGCTCGCCGCCTGACCCGATGGACGCGCCGGTCCTGCACTTCGGTGCTGTCAGCGTGTGGCTGGGGGCGCAGTCGGGCAAATACCCCGATGGCAATCAGGTGTTGGTGCATGGGGGCGACATTCAGGTGGCGTTTGACACCCCGCAAGCCTCGCGCGATCGCCACGCGCTGCTGCGCGACATCGATCTGGTGATTTTGGGCCATGTCCACGAAGACCACATGGTTGCCCTGGACCTGATGCCCGATGCCGCCGTCCTGGTGCACGAGGGCGACGTCGCCGCCGCCCGCTCGTGGGAAGGAATGAAAGCCCATTACGGCTACGCCGAAGACACCCTGGCAGGCGTGCACCAGATGATCGTGCGTGATTTTCATTACGCCCCACGACCCGACGCCCTGCCCTACACCGATGGTCAGACCTGGCAACTGGGGGGTGGCGTGCGTGTGCGCGCCCAGCACTTGCCTGGGCACACCGCCGGGCACTGCGCCCTGGTCGTCGAAAACGAGGGCTTGGCCTTCATCGGCGACATCGACCTGAGCGGCTTTGGCCCCTACTACGGCGACGCCACCTCGAGCCTGGCCGATTTCCGGCAAACCTTGAAAGACGTCGCGCAGCTCGACGCGCGCATCTGGGTCACCTCGCACCACAAGGCGGTCATCACCGACCGCGCCCAGTTCGAGCGGGATCTGGCCCGATTTGCGGCCCGCATCGACCAGCGCAGCGAGCTGTTGCTGGAACGCCTGTCCGAAGGGCCCATGACCCTGGATCAATTGGTCGCCCAAGGCTTTTTATACCCGCCGGCGCACAGCGCACCCTGGACGGCGAGTGCCGAAGCGCGCACCCTGACCCAGCACCTGGACGAACTGATCGATCAGGGGCGGGTTGAGCGCCACGGCGACGCCTACGCCCGCAGCTGATCCTGGGGCTGAGTTTCCGGCCGCATTTCGATATGATGCGGGCATGAGCAAAACCGGTTATTTCACCCACGCCGATTGCGCCCGCCACGACATGGGGCGCGGCCACCCCGAATGCCCCGAGCGGCTCTCGGCCATTCGCGACCGACTGCTGGCCACCGGCATCGACCATGGCCTGATCGAATTCGAGGCCCCGCTGGCCCAGACCGAGGACCTCTTGCTGGCCCACGACCCACGCTTCGTCGAGGCCATCACCGACATGAACCTGGCGCTGCAAAACGAGATCGCCCAAGGGGGGCGTGGCCTGGTGCACATTGACCCCGACACCGCCATGAACGGCCACAGCTACCACGCCGCCCTGCGGTGCGTCGGCGCCGCGCTGGCGGCCACCGACGCGGTCATGGCGGGCGAACTCGACAACGCCTTTTGCGCCGTGCGCCCACCCGGCCACCACGCCACCCGAGCGCGTTCGATGGGGTTTTGCATCTTCAACACCGTCGCGATCGCCGTCCACCACGCGCTGGAGCGCCATGGCCTGCAACGCGTGGCCGTGATCGATTTTGACGTCCACCACGGCAACGGCACCGAAGACATCTTGGGCGGGGACGAACGGGTGCTGATGTGCAGCACCTTCCAGCACCCCTTCTACCCCTACTGCGGGACCGAGGACGTGCCCGCCAACATGGTCAACGTGCCCGTCCCCGCCTACACGGCCGGCAGCGAGATCCGCAAACTCATGGCGCAACACTGGATGCCGCGTCTGGACGACTTCCAACCCCAAATGATCTTCATCAGTGCCGGCTTTGATGCCCATCGGGAAGACGACTTGGGCCAGTTGGGCATGACCGAAGCCGATTACCGCTGGATCACCGAACAACTGATGGCCGTGGCCGCGCGCCACGCCCAGGGCCGCATCGTGTCGTGCCTGGAGGGGGGCTACAACCTCAGTGCCCTCGGGCGCAGCGTCGAGGCCCACTTGCGTGCGCTCGCCCAACTCTGAGGCACCGGCCGCATGATTGATTTTGACCAGCTCATGGCCCACCTGGGCACCGCCGAAGCCTGGCTTGAAGCCACCGCCCTGTTGCTGGTGTTGCTGGCCTCGTATGGCCTGACCCGCTGGCAAGGGGCGCGCGCTGGCGACGATTCGGTGTTGTTTGGCCGCTCGCCCGTGTCGGGCCTGATGTTCCCCTTGCTGGCCCTGGCCGGCGCCTACGCCTGCGAGGCCGCTTGGGCCAGCCACCACAGCAAGGTCTCGGTGTTCAAGTTCGCCATCCCGGTGCTGATCTCGCTGGCCATCATTCGCCTGCTGGCACGCGTGCTCCGGGCCGTGTTTCCACGCTCCCAGTTGGCCCTGCGGGTCGAACGCACGGTGTCGTGGCTGGCCTGGATGGGGGCGGTGCTGTGGATTGTGGGCTTTTTGCCCTGGATGCTGACCGAGCTCGAGTCGATCCGCATCTCTTTTGGCAAGACCAAGATCGACCTGCGCACCCTGATCGAAGGCGCCGTATCCTCCGTCATGGTGCTGGTGCTGGCTTTGTGGACCTCGGCCACGATCGAGCACAAGCTGTTGTCGCACGCGGTCGAGGACCTCTCCATGCGCAAGGTCGCTGCCAATGCCCTGCGCGCCCTCTTGCTCATGCTGGGCCTCTTGTTCGCCCTGTCGGCGGTCGGTGTCGACCTCACCGCCCTGTCGGTGCTGGGGGGGGCCTTGGGGGTGGGCCTGGGCTTTGGCCTGCAAAAGCTGGCCGCCAACTACGTCAGCGGCTTCGTGATTTTGTTGGAGCGTTCCTTGCGGATCGGCGACCACGTCAAAGTCGATGGCTTCGAGGGTCAGATCAAGGACATCAAAACCCGCTTCACCCTGATCCGGGCCCCCAATGGGCGCGAATCGGTGGTGCCCAACGAGGCCTTGATCAGCCAGCGGGTCGAAAACCTGTCGCTGGAAGACTCCAACGTCTTGCTCACCAGCGCGGTGACCGTGGGCTATGACGCCGACCCCCGACGGGTGCAAGCGCTGCTCACCCAAGCCGCGGCCTCGTGCCCGCGTGTGCTGGCTTCCCCTGCGCCGCACGCCTTGCTGCTGAACCTGGGGGCCGATGGACTGGAGTTTCAAGTCGGCTACTGGATCAACGACCCGGTGAATGGCCAAAACAACGTGCGCTCGGCGGTGAACATCGCCCTGCTGGACGCGCTGCGACAAGCGGGCATTGAAATTCCCTACCCGCAACGCGAATTGCGCATCCGACCCGGCGCGAGCGGGAAAGTTGGACTCGAATGAACCCGCCAATGGGTCGACGGCTCGTGCGTGCGGTTCAAACGATCACCCTGGTGTTTGGACTGGGGATGGTGGGGGCCTTGGCCTGGGCCGCACCCACCAAAAAGCAGCCCACCGCGCCCACCTGGGGGGAGCAGGCCCGCGTCACCGAGCTGGCCGAGCAGCTGTCTCAGACGCACGACCTGCCCAAGGCCTGGGTGGTGCGGCAAATCGCGCAGGCCCACCCGGTGCCCAAGGTGCGACAACTGGTCTTGCCACCGGCCTCGCCCAGCGCCAAAAACTGGCAGGCCTACCGCGAGCGCTTTGTGGAGCCCCGACGCATCGAGGCCGGGGTCCAGTTTTGGCGTCAACACGCCCGTGCGCTTGAGCGCGCGCAAGCCACCTACGGCGTACCGCCGGAAATGATAGTGGGCATCATCGGGGTGGAAACCTACTATGGGCGCCACCTGGGCAAGTTTTCCGTGTTGGACGTGTTGACCACGCTCAGCCTGGACTTCCCCATGGAGCACCCGCGCGCCCTGGAGCGACAGGCGTTTTTTCGCTCTGAGCTGGGTTTCTTTCTCAAGCAAGCCCGGCAAGGCGCTTCGCTCAAGCGCCGAGGCAGTTTCGCCGGGGCCATGGGCTGGCCCCAATTCATGCCCTCGAGTTGGTCACGTCATGCGGTGGATTTCGACGGCGATGGCAAGATCGACCTCAACCAAAGCCCGGTGGACGCCATTGGTTCGATCGCCCATTACTTCGTCAACCACGGCTGGCAAAGCGGCGTGCCCACCCACTTCAATGTTGATGTCAGCGGTCCGCAGGTCGATCTGGCGACCTTGACCGCCCCCGACATCGTGCCCACCTTTAGCGCAGCCCGCATGGAAGAACTGGGGGCGCGTCTGGATGACGCTGGGCGCGCGTTCCAAGCGCCGCTGGCCCTGGTCGAGTTGCAAAACGGCGGCGAAGCCCCCAGCCACGTGGCGGGCACGCCCAATTTTTATGTGGTGACGCGTTACAACTGGAGCAGCTATTACGCCATGGCCGTGATCGAACTGGGGCAGGCGGTCAAAGTAGCGATGCCAGTGTCTTTGCAAAGCAAGAACTGAGGCAAACAGGTAAAGCCTTCATGTTCAAGTCGAGCATCATGATGCCCTTGCCCTGTTTTAACTTGCTTACGGGGTGTCAAGTTGGACTGGCCACGGTGCAGTAGGCCACTCGGATCTACGGTCCATGCATTCATTTGTCCGTTAAAGGGACAATCCCGACATCTCGAATTTCGATCAGGTCAGCCGCTGAAAGTTCGACATTTTTTCCATCAATGACTAAAACGATGCCCGTGTTGGTTTGAATGGCCAGTTCTTGGGCTGAACGGGCAGCCCGCTCCATGGCCGCAAATGAGCCAGCCAAGTCGGGGTCTGATGAAGTACGAATGTCTTGAGTGTTCATCTGTGACTCCAGTCGATGAACTTCGGATGAATCCCTGAACTATCATAAAGTGCCCATGAGTTCACCACCTGTTTGTATTGGTGATGAAAAAGATCAAGTCCCGCTTTGAAGCGTCGACGTATGACTGCTTCAGGAATATTGTGCCCGCCTTGAGCAACTCGACGCGCCACCCTGGCCACCGCAATCATTGATGAACCTCAAGATCTGGGCTTCAGCAGGCAAAAAATGACGAGCAAATGTGGTTTTGCCTGCGCCATTGGGTCCTGCAATGATGATCACTTTTTTCAAATCTGGGCCTGGTGGTCAAAAAAGAGCGGTGATGGTGATAGAAGCTATGATTTGTATTCATTTTATGCGTATGTCAAGGCACATGCCCCCCGTCGCACGAAAATCGTCGAGCACCTCAAATGAACCCATGTTTCAACCACTCCGTTTGCTCACATTGAACATCAAGAACTCCTTGCTGCGTTGTGCGGGCGTGGCGCTGGTCATTGGCTTGTCCTTGATTGCCTCTGGCGCCCAAGGCTCGGATCTTTCGGATCGACTCAAATCCAACCGCCATGTCCTCTTGATGCGCCACGCCTATGCGCCCGGGGTTGGTGATCCACCCGGCTATTCGTTGAATCGTTGCGAAACCCAGCGCACCCTCAACGACGAAGGCATGGCCCAAGCCACCCGCATCGGGCAGTGGTTGCGCGCCCAAGGGGTG
>JACCDX010596508.1_pt1 | contig 13533 bp, 16 predicted proteins | sample 7449681 | NCBI WGS metagenome assembly JACCDX01 (sample SAMN15323450, study PRJNA562643) | freshwater metagenome | isolation source: river surface water | place: USA:Blue River Watershed | collected 2017-08-18
ATAACAAACATTATATTATTAGTTAAATAACTTTTTTGTTCTTTAAATAATGAATTACTAATTAAATTAATTTTATTTTTTATTCTAAAACGCATATCATTTGCATCAATACACTCCTTACATTTTTCATAATATTCTATATTATTTATATTTTTATTATCCCGTAATATATCCATCATGTCCCAAATATCCTTATTTATTATTTTCATAATTTTATAAAATTCACTATAATTATTAACAATGTCTTTTAGTTTATCATATAACATATCAAACTCTAATTTAACTTCTTTTTTTCTTACATCATTTATTTTTTCACATTTTATATCTAAAATAGTTAATTTGTCAATAGCCTCTCCTATAGATACAGGTAAATATAGTATATCCATATAATATATTATATAATAAATAATATATTATATTATTTATAACGAATATTATATTAAATATTTTTAATCATTTCAGTATACGTAGTTGACATATATATTTCTTCAAAACCAAATGATTTATATAAATTTTTAGCAACTAAATTATCATTATCTACTGTTAATCGTATACTGCCAATATTTTTTATTTTATTATGTGACAAAATATAATCTATTAATTTTTTACCAATTCCTTTATTTGTATAAGAATTTAATATACAAATACCGAACCAATATATTCCAGTATTATCTATATGTGCATATCCAACTGGTTCTTCATTATCACATATTACTAAAGTTAATTTATGACACATATAAATTGTATATGGTCGTGTATTAAAATATCTAAAATATTTGTTATCTATTTTTGGTATAAATTTTTTTAATAAATAATCATTTGTATTATCAATATGATGTATTGTTAAATTTGTATTTAAGAAAAATATATACTTGCTTATTGTATCAACTACTTCTAATTGTTCTAAATATGCAATATTTGGACTAGAAGGTATCATTATTACTTCATTATTTAATGTGTATGCTATATCATCTTCAAAATTTATATCAAATAAATGTTTATGTGAAGAAATCGGATAAAAAAATGGGCGACTATCAATATTATTATTCTTAAAAAAAGAATATAATTCATCTTTTGTTTTTGTATTATTAATTATTCTTAATGAAAAAATCCAATTTGCATTTTGTGTATTTTCTTCTTTTATAAATAACTTTATATTATTTTTAGTTATTAATGGTTCTAATAATTTTTCATATGTATTAAATATTTTTTTTTTATTATCTAATATATTATTTAAATCATTTAATTGATCATATAAAAAAGCTGCCTGAATATTTGTCATACGATAGTTGTATGCATGAGTATCATGTAAATATCTAATGTCTGATATACCTTGTGAATAAACTTTTTTAATATAATTATAAACTTCATCATCATTTGTAATAAATGCTCCACCTTCTCCAGTTGTTATTATTTTATTTCCATAAAATGAAATTGAAGAACACAATGTTCCTTCATATGTTCCAGAATAAATATCATTATATTTACCAAATAACCCCTCACAATTATCCTCAATAAAAATTAAATCAGGTCTTAATTGTTTTACTCTAGGAACATTTATTATATTACCTAAGTTATGTACAATAAGTATTGCTGCTCCAATATCTAAAGTATTTATATATTCTTCATCTGTTTTAATATTCCAAGTATTTATATCCATTTTTAATACTTCAATATATGATTTATCATATTCCATTAATAAACAATTCCATGCAGCGACATAACAATTATTTGGAACATATATTTTTTTTATATTTGGGTATTTATATTTTAATCCTAAAAAAAGACAATGTGTTGCACAAGTACCATTTGCCATTAATATTATATTTTTTACATTTAATATTTCTTTTAATTTATTTGTTGCTTTTTCAACATATATTCCATGATTTGATATCCAACCTGAATTAATGGCATCTATTGCAGAACTTGTATATTTTATAATATTACTATTATAAATATTAATCATTATAATATTTATTTATACAAAAAAATATTTTTTTTATTGTATTATTCATAATATTCTTCCTTAATAATATCATTATTATCATTATCATTATCATTATCATTATCATTATCATTATCATTATCATTATCATTATCATTATCATTATCATTATCATTATTATTATCATCATTTGTAATTATTTTAACGTTATCTATTTCTATATCTAGTTCATATTGATTACCATTAGTTATAACATACGGATCATCACCTAATGATAGTAAAATTCCGGCTGTTTCAAATAATGTATCTTTATCAGCATCTATAATAGTTGATGCATAATTAAAATAAAATTCTGCTTCAAATTTTCCATCACTAATATAAGATAAACGTGTACAATATTCATCATTATCTTCAGTCCAATTAATATTTTGATTTAATGTTTGTATTGCAAAAGGAATATTATTATGATCTTTTACAAGATATAATTCAAATTTTTCTAATCTATCTGCAGCATAATCATATTCATCTTGATCCCAATTATTTTCATTAAATGTATTTTCTGGATAAAGAGCTAATTTAAATTGAATTTGCATAGTTGCCATTATTTATGTATATTGTTTTATATAATTCAATATATATAATTTAAGTAATTCAATTTTTTATTTATGGTCTTAGATTAGGATTTATACATATATCTTGTGATGGAAATATATCTCCACTCATACAAGTATCATTTATTCCAACTTTTGCACAACTTCTAGTTCCATTTTCTTCTCCAATATAACACCAACCCGCTTTTCCGGTTGTACCTTTTTGAATAGAACTAGCAGAATCATCTGGCATTGGTTCAGATGATTGTGATGCATCTTGTAATGCCTTATTTAAGGCTGTTTGTGAATAATCAACTGTTTTATCACTTATAATAGGAGAACCTTTAATCACATCAGATGTAGTTTGAGATGCTCCAGCAACAGCAGTTGCTACAGCACTAGTACCTTGTGCAGCTCCTTGAACTGCCTGATTAGTAACATCAACAGCAGCAATACCAAAAAAAGAAAGTAAAGGTCCAAAAATATTTCGTAATATAGATGCAATATCAGATGTACCTTTGGCTAAATAGGTAAAAATATTTAATCCAAGTAATGCTAAAATAAGAATTATTATAATAATATTTTGCCAAGTAAACCATGTTTCAGAAGATGATGATAAAGAGCCATTAGTAAGTGTTTGGGATAATTCAGGTAAAGGAGTTAAGTCATCGGTAAGTGCATTAGTTATAGATTTAACAAATTGATTATTGCTCATTATATAAAAAAGATATAATTATTTTGTTAGATTTAACTTTTTATTATTGTAAAAGATGAAAACGAATTAATTTTAATTTGTATTTTATTTGTTGCCATATTTGTCCTTCTAAATATGTTTTGGAAGTTTCTAAAGTTTCCGGTTTTCTAATATTTACTCCAGATTCAGCAAACCAAATGCACATTTTTATTTCTTCATAATTTAATCCAGTTTGTTTAACTAAAGATGTTATAATATGAGGAAATGGATGGAAATCAATTGCTTCATATAATATTTCACATGAATTATTTATATTTTGAATAATTTCATAATTAAAGTTTGTTGTTAACATATCTGTTGGCAAATTATAATAATGATAAATTGCATTTTTTAACATTAACATATCTCCTTTCATACCTCCATATTCGGATCTATAATATAATGCTAAAAGTTGATCTGCAATTACATGATTTTCTAAATATTCATGAGTTATTTGAAATATTTTTTTATCTTCATTATGACTTAAATTATCGTCATAATAATTATTTATTAAACATAAATCATTAACTATTTTAAGTAATATAAATATATCTAAATTTGTTAAAGTATAATCTTGTCCAACCATCATTAGCCAAACAGAGATAGGATAACTATCTAACAAGCAAACATCTTCAATATATATTATAGGAAGGCGACGAAGAAATTCTATTTGGTCTTTTTGTATAATTGCTAATGCAGAACTTACAGCAATATCTGTTTTTTGTCTTCTTATAGCTTTTTGTAAATTAGATTTAAGCAAAGGAACTGACGCATTACTTTGAATAATATGAAAATTAGGAACAGAAATAATGTTAGTTGGTTGTCTATAATATAATTTAATTTTACTTTTAGTTGTAATATATTTGTCGGAAACTAAGGGAACATTCGCAAAAAATGCTTTACATTCTTGTGGATCATATATAAAGCATCTCTTATGATTTTCATTGTGTTTTATTGTTAGTTTAAAATATTTATCAAGTTTATTTTGCATTTATAAAAATATATTTATTTCATATTTTTATAAAATTATATTCAATTTTTTGTCAAAAGTGTCTTTAACATCGTTAAGGAAATATTTATTCAAGTGTTAATAAATATGTAAATTTATTTAATGAACCCAATAATTCATCACGAATATTTAATAAATCACTATTTTTAGTAGTTGCCAGTGTTTGTGAATTATTCATTCCAATTAAAAAAGTTTTATATTTTTCTACTTCTGATTTTAATTGATCAATACTCGTATAATCAGAAAGTGGAATAGTTTTTGTTCCAGTTAAATTAACTCTAGTTCCATCTTTTCCTAACATAGTTTCAATAAAGCTATCAATATTTGAATTTAATTCACTATATAATTCATCGGTTGCTTTATGTTGTGAATAGCTACTTGTTTTCCAATGATATAACTTTATAGTATTTAACATTTGTAAAAACATTTTAACAATATTTTGATCAGAGTAAATTGAGGTTGTAGAAGAATGATTTATTTTAGTTTGTTTTTTTCCACCTTTATTTCTATAAATTCGACGCGTTCTCATAATATAATATAATATAATATAATATAATATATTATATTATATGTATCCTAAAAATATATATTTTTGTAATAAAACTATTTCTAATTTGGATAAAATATGTGCAAATAATTGGAAAAAACTTAATCCAGATTATAAAATAATATTATTTGATAATTTTATGTGTCAAAAATTTCTTCTTAATCAATATGGACCATTATTTGCAAGAATTTTTAATTTTTTACAGGATGGTCCAATTAAAGCAGATTTTTGGAGAATTTGTATACTTTATAAATATGGTGGCATATATTCTGATATAGATAATGAACCATTAATACCTTTAAATCAATGGGTCGAAAATGATATTGATTTTTTAACATGTTCAAGTTATTGGAAACAAAAGGGATTTAATTTTAATCCAAATTTTATAATATCATCTAAAAATAATCCAATTTTAAAAAAATGTATAAATTGGTATATTTATAAATACATAAATAAACATCCATATAATTATTGGAATTACTCTATTATGAATGCATTTACAAAAACTTTATTAATACCAAACTATAATAGAAATGAAGGCATATATAAATTAAATAATAATAAAATTCAAATTATAACTGAACATAAAGGTGTTAATCATTATGACGATCACAATACATATAAAGAAATGCGTGTATTTAATAATAGATATAAAAACTGGGATTATCAAAAACACACATTTAAATAAATTATGGATTTCTAGGAATAAATTCATCTCCTAAATTATTCATCGCTTCTAATTTAGCGATTGTCTTTTCTAAATTGCTTGCTTTAACATTTTCATAAAGATAATCTGTACCAGGAGAATGTTCATTTTGTTTTATTTCTTTATATATTTTATTAATTTTTTGAGTTAAAACTAATATTTTATTTTTATCTTTTACTATTTCTACATCCAATGCATATGGTTCTGTAAATAATTCAATTACAAAATATAATAAAAATCTACGTTTTTTATGACAACCAGAAGTATATCTTAAACAAAAAATATTTAATGCACTGTTTACTATTCGTTGAACTAAATTATTTCTTCGTTTTGCTTCAGCAATAAATATGTCCCAAACAATCCATATTACATCCATTTGAGATTTTGTTTCAACCTTAGCAAATTCTCTGCGTTCACATTTAATTTTTTCTTTTTTTCCCTTACAAATTGTCTCAAATTCTATTATCCATTCCATCCAATAACATGCACTAACACTATTTTTACCTCCTTCTGTTATATTATATGCAAATTCATTTGCTGCTACAAATAATTCTTTTGGATCATCTTTAAGAAAAATTGTATCCGCAAAAGTAACATTCGGTGCTTTAAATCGCTCCGTCATTTGGGTTAAATCAAAGTCTTCTTTTTTTACTTTAACTTCAGCATAAGCATGTTTTTTATTTGCTTCGCATAGAATACAAATTACTTCGCAAAATAGTTTTCTAATTTTTTCATTATTACGCATACTAAGTTCCATATCTATGTATCCATTTCTAAGTATTTCCTTAAAATTTTGTATTCTTAAATCAATATAAGTAATTAATTTAGGATTACCAATATGAATATGCTTTGAAAAAAAGCCAATAATAGTGTCCCAAAGATCAGAATAATGACCCGAACAAATAAGTTCAGCAGACCAATAACAAGCAGGTTCAATTTTAGCGTTATAAATGTTCTTAATAAGTTCTTTTTTAACATCAGTTTTTTTAAATTCAGAAAAAGTAATACCCTTAAATTCCTTTAATTGCCTTATATCATTTATATCTATTGACATTTAATAAATATAAATGTAAAATAAACGAGGTTTTAACTAATAAGTTTAAAATTAAAAATAAAATTAATACTATAAAATATATATGGAAATTGTTAATGACTTATTAGAGCTAAAAACTGAATATGGCCTTGCTGTATCATCTATGATTACTTTAGCTATTCCTAATAAGTATTGTTTTTAGCACATTTATTACAAAAGAAATAAGTACTGCAACTAACATAAAAAATAGAGTTAATAGGCAGCTAGTTTTGAGATTATTAAAAGTAATTCAAGAATTTATGTCAAATAATAAAGTTAACGAAAATGGAATAATACTTTATGCTGGAATAAATGAATATGATATAGAAATATTTAGGACATTTATTCCAAAAATATGTCTTAATCAATTTTATTATAATTGCGGTAAAGTATTTGTAGTTGATAGATTTGTTAGTTTATTTGATGATATTAAGGGATATATAATATTTGTAAATGGTGATTTATGTAATATATATAAATTTGAAAGTAAATTTATAAAAATTAAAAGTATAAATGGAAATTTAATAAAAAGACATAAAAAAGGAGGACAATCTGCAGTTAGATTTAGTAGATTAGCTGAAGAAAGTAGACATGAATATATTATTCATATTATTGATTATATAAATTTATTATGTGATAATATTTGTTGGATATTTGGTTCAGATGAAATAACAAAAATGCTTTTAGAAAGAAAAGAATTGTTAGTTAAACTAAATTATGGGGGATTTTTAGATTTTAATAATGATACAATTAATGATACAAAAAAATGGTTATCATATTTAAATAAAGAAGAATTAGATGAAACTAACATAAAAGAAATTATATTTTATTTGGATACAAATGTTGATATGTTAGATTTTGATGAAAATAACAAATTAGAAATGAAATATTATTTTGATTGTGAAAAAATAAAACAACATGAAAATAGTAAATATTACAATAGAATAAGAGATTTTAAGTATATTGGAGTAAAATATTTTAATTATGAAATATAATAAAAAAATTGATTTTTCAAATTTCTTATTTAAAGAAACATAAATACAATATATAATAATGATTTCTGAAGTTGAACTTGATAACCAAAGTATTGTTTCTGATATTACTGATAGTAATACTATACTATCAATAGACATAGAATGTAAATTAGATGAAATAAATGCTAAAACTATTATAGAATTAAATAAAATGAATACTGATGGACTAAAAGAAAAATGTAAAGAATTAGGAATAACTGGATTTTCTAAAATGAAGAAACCCGAGTTAGTTAGTTTGCTTTCTAATGAGTTTATGAAATTATTTCCTTTATTAAAAGAAAAAAAATCAAATGAATTAAAAATAATTTGTAAACAACTTGGAATAAAAGGAATATCTTCTGCTAAAAAAGAATTATTAATTTATCAAATATTATTACAATATATTAGTCCATTACGTTTTAAATTAGAACAAACAATAATTCCTCCAATTTTAGAGGAACAAAAAGAAGAAAAACAAGAAGTAAAAGATGAATTATCTTTATTAGAAAAATTAGAACAGCAACGAATTGAAATAGAAAATAAAATGAAGGAAGAATTAGAAAAACAAAAAATGGAAGAAATTAAAAAAATAGAAGAAGAACAAAAAAAAATAAAAGAAGAGGAAGAAGATAAAAAGAAAAAAGAAAAGGAAGAAATTAAACGCAAAAAGCAATCTATACCAAAGAATGTAAGAACTATAATTTGGAACAATTATATTGGAGAAGATATTATAAAGCATAAATGTTTATGCTGTAAAAAAGCAACAATTTCTAATACAAATTTTGAAGTTGGACATGTATTAAGTGAAAAAAATGGAGGTACACATGAAATAAATAATTTACGTCCTATTTGTTTTGCTTGTAATCATTCAATGGGAACTGAAAATATGGTTGATTATGTTGTTAAATATGGATTATTTATCGGGTAGATTTAGTGCGCCCATTTCGTTTGTATTTACGTTTTTGAGTTATTTTTTTTCCCCCTCTTCTTGGAGGTGAGGTGTCGGGACTTCTTGGAAGTAAGGTGTTAAAAGTTCTTGGAGGTGAGGTGTCGGGACTTCTTGGAAGTAAGGTGTTAAAAGTTCTTGGAGGTGAGGTATTAGGCGTTCTTGGAGGTGCGATTACGGGAATTCTTTGAGGTAAAGTGTTAGAAGTTCTTAGAGGTGAGGTGTTAGGACTTCTTGGAGGAGAAATGTCAGGTCTTCTTACGCCAAATATAACATTTTTTGTGATTGGATCGTATTTTCCATCATAAATATCTGCTTGATTTATGCTGTATATGTCATTTGTAACGACGTTTAATAAATAATTCACTCCATTATGCCTAAAGGGTACAATCTCATTTGAAGTATCTGCACTGAAATTATTGTTTATTCTATCTAAAATTTTATTAGAACCTAAAACACTCATTCCAATATTATTCATTAGATTATCGGTTTGATGGAAAAATAAACTGAGAACACCATTTAATATATATTGAGTTAAGTCGATTAATTCTGTATTAAAATTAAATCGTCTTCTACATAAGGGACAAGAACAATTTGTTACGTTTGCTCTTGCTCTTCCACACCATTTATTTAAACAATCCTTATGAAATTTATGTCCACAACCCATTATTTGAACCGGATGTGTTGTATATAAATTTTCGGTTGGAAGATATAATGTATCCCTGCATATAGAACATTCAGCGGTTAATAATTTATTTAAGTCAATATTTTTAAACTCATCCATAATATTATTGTCAAAACTCATTATAATATATAATAATATTTTTTTATAATTCATTATTATTTTCATCATTTTCCATCAATTTAATTGGTTTATTTAAATGTTTTTTTACCAAATTAGGAATGACATTTTCGGAATTTTCTAAATTATCCTTGTAAATATTTTTCATATTTGGTGATAAAATAGATCTATCATTTGTAATATCTTTTAATACATTTGGTTTATCTCGAAAAACCTTTTGGGCTTGTTCTTTTCCGTATTCAGTTCCAATAGTTATAATTCCTTTTGCAACAGGAGTTGCCACTTTTTTTAACATTCCCCCATTTTTTTTTGTTTTTCTTGATTGTCTTTTTTTATTTTGTTTTCTTCTTTTACTTTGTTGTTGTTTTGTTTGTTTTTTTGTATATTTTTTGTTAGTTTTCATTTAATATAAACTAACAAAAAAAATTAAAATTTTAGAATATCAACAAATTTATCTACTAAATGTAAACCATTATTTATTCCATATTCTATAGGTCTTAAAAAATAAAAATTTTCACATTCAGTAGTACAATCAAATTTTAATACTGGTTTTAACATATATTCTGGAATGCAATCATTATAATATGCTCCAAATAAATTTCCGACAATTTTAGCATTTGTATCCGTATCTCCGCCTAACATTAATACTTCTTTAATTGCTCTTTCATAACTATAATTATTAATATTATTTAAAAAATAAATTACCATTATGAAGGCATGTTTTACATGTCCTTCATTTGTTATTGCATTATAATTACATATATTTGTTAAATTTATTCCTTGATTAAACCATTCTAAAAGTAAATCACTATTTTCGTCATCAGGTAATACATTAATAATTAATTGTCTTGTTTCATCTATTAATAAACTAATGTTAGTAGTATTTTGTTGAAGTACATATAATATAATTTGTGAAATAAGGAAACAATAAAGTGCTGTAATATATAAAACAATTTTAGAAGAATGTATTAAAATAACCTCACATTCAACTAATTCTAAAATTTCTTCAAATGTTTTGCCAACAGATAATAAGGCTAATGGTATACACCGCATTAATGATCCATTTGATTGTGAATAATTATTAAATTCATATGAATTATTAATTAAATCTTCGGCACAAAATGCTCCTAATAATGCATTTCGAACACTTTGTCCCATATCAAAAGGTTCTGATTTATACCATTTAATATAACTTTGAGCTATATGTTCGACAGGAAATAAATCTTCGTGTTGTCCTTCAATAATTCCATTAAGTAATGCAATTTCCATCTCACTATCATCAGTATACTGACCAGGATATGTTCCGCCTGTTGTTTCTCCTATAAAGTGCATTGCATCAAATACTTTATGAGATGTAAATGTACGTTTTCTAAACTCTAAACGTGAACCGACTGCATCAGCACACCATCCAGATAAAAATATATTTTTGATGTATTTGTAAACTTCAGATTTTAACATACTTATTAAATAAAATATGTATAATTGTCTTTAAGTTATTTTATTTATAATATATATTATTTGTCCAACAAATAAAATCCATCATATTCTTGAAAAAAATCATCCAACTCTTTCAACGTAATATGTTCTAAACGCTTTTTTAAATTTATATCTTTTACATTTGAAAAATATAATCCATAACCCTGTAAATCGCCATATGTTGGACCTTCATGCCAACAATAACTTAAAACCTCTCTCCATTTGAAATTATTTTGTAATATTCCTAATGGAATTATTAAATTTTCATCTTTAAATATTATATAATATTCCTTATACAATACTAATTCTTCTATATTTACTTTTTTCATTTATAATATATAATTTATAATCCTTTTTAAGTTAAATCTATTAAAATTTATTATACATTTATTTTATGAATATCGCATTTATTACAGGAATTACTGGACAAGATGGATCATATTTAGCCGAATTATTATTAGATAAAGGATATATTGTTCATGGTTTAATTAGAAGATCATCTAATATTAATACTCATAGAATTAATCATATTTTTACAAACTCTAATTTACACCTACATTATGGAGATCTAACCGATGGAGCAAGTTTATATAAAATATTAAATGATATTAAAAATTTATATCCAAATATGTTAAGACTTGAAATATATAATTTAGCAGCACAATCACATGTTAAAATTTCATTTGAAATGCCAGAATATACTGCAGATACAGATGCATTTGGAACATTAAAACTTTTAGAAGCAATTATAAATAATAATTTAAATCATATAGCACGTTTTTATCAGGCATCAACCTCAGAACTTTATGGAAAAGTTCAAACAATTCCTCAAAATGAAAATACACCTTTTTATCCTAGATCTCCTTATGGTGTTGCCAAATTATATTCATTTTGGATTGTTAAAAACTATCGAGAATCATATAATATGTATGCATGTAATGGAATACTATTTAATCACGGTGGAGTCAGACGAGGACACAACTTTGTTGAACGTAAAATTACATTAGGTTTAGGTAAAATTCTTAGAGGAGAAACAGATAGATTAGTAATGGGCAATTTAGATTCTTTAAGAGATATTGGAAATTCTAAAGATTATGTTGAGGGAATGTGGTTAATGCTACAACAAGATACTCCAGATGATTTTGTCCTTGCAACAGGAAAAATGTATTCAATTAGACAATTAATTGAAATTGCATTTGAATTAAAAGGATTTAACATAAAGTGGAAAGGTACAGGAGAAAATGAAATTGGGTATGATGAAAATACCGGAAAAGAACTAATATTTGTTAGTCCAAAATATTATAGACCAGCAGAAGTAGATTTATTATTAGGTGATCCTACTAAAGCAAATACTATTTTAGGTTGGAAATCAAAAACAACTATATATGAATTAATAAAAGAAATGGTAGATTATGATTGTAATTAATATAATTTATATAAAAATATAAACTAAATAATATATAAGTATCTAATGTCAAATATTTTTTTAAAACAAATTAATTCTTTAGGATCTGCTTATTCTAAAGCTTCATTGTGGGGTAAAATACTTGTATTCACTATTTTATTAATTTTGTTAGTTCTAACCTTTAAAGGACTTAAGACAACTACTACTGAAGGTTTTCAACAAAATGATCAATTTTTAGTTAAAACTGGTAATGATATTTACGACAAATTTTATACAGAAATATATGATTATTTGGTCTTTAATAATCTTAAAGATGAATATGAAATAGGAGAAATTATTAATAAAACTGAACCTACAAGTCAAAGTCGCATTTTAGATATTGGTTGTGGCACTGGTCATCATGTAGCATCTCTTGGTTCTAAAGGTTTTGATGTATTAGGTATCGATATTTCTCCATCAATGATTGAACAAGATAAAAAAAATTATCCTAATTATAAATTTGAAGTTGCAGATGCAACTAATTCAGGAACATTTGCACCAAGTAGTTTTACTCATATTTTATGTATGTATTTTACTATTTATTATATGCAAAATAAAAAACAATTTTTTGATAATTGTTTTAACTGGTTAATGCCCGGAGGATATCTTATAGTACATTTAGTTGATCGTGATAATTTTGATCCCATATTACCTCCAGGCAATCCACTTTTATATGTATCACCACAACGTTATGCCAAAAAACGTATCACATCTACTAAAGTAAAATTTAATGATTTTAGTTATAGTGCTGACTTTAAACTAAATAAAGACAGAGATATAGCTATATTTGAAGAAAAATTTAAAAATGACAGTGACGGTAAAATAAGAAAAAATGAACATACTTTATATATGTCTGATACTGAAACAATTGTTAATGAAGCTTTAGCATCCGGTTTCTTTTTAGAACAAAAAATTGATTTACTTAAATGCCAATATGAATATCAATATCTATATATATTTATTAAACCTAACTAAAAATGAAAACTGAAATATTATTTATTCAACCTTTAAACTTAGAAGTAGAGTATATTATTGGACGTTGCCAAGAAGAAAATCACAAAGTTATTGGTTTAGGTTCAGAAGACGATATATGGTTTCATGCTAATCAAATGTCATCATGTCATGTAATTGCTTTAATAAGTAAATGTGAAAATCAAAATAATATAAAAATTAATAAAAAAGATTTAAGATACATTATGAAACAGGGAGCAATATTATGTAAAAAATATACTAACAGTGCAAAAAATGAA
>JACCDX010890635.1_pt1 | contig 13530 bp, 16 predicted proteins | sample 7449681 | NCBI WGS metagenome assembly JACCDX01 (sample SAMN15323450, study PRJNA562643) | freshwater metagenome | isolation source: river surface water | place: USA:Blue River Watershed | collected 2017-08-18
AAAAGAATTCTTACCTCCCCGCTACTATATTGCTTCGGAAGCAATCCAACTAGCCATACAATCCAAACGTTCCTTCAATCTTATAGATACAGAAGAAGGAGATAAAATAGACTTTTTCATTTTAAAAAATGATGAATATGAGGATATAAAATTTAAGAGAAAACGAAGAGAAGAAATCATGGGAATACCTGTAAATGTTTTATCACCGGAAGATCTGATTTTATCAAAGTTTATCTGGTCCGTTATAAGCGGTGGAAGTGAAAAACAATACAAGGATGCTCTAGGTGTTTTGAGAGTCCAATTCAAACATATTGATTTTAACTATCTGGAATCCCAGGCAAAAGTTTTAAATGTTAATCATCTTCTACAGAGGGCGTTAGGAGATATATCCGAAACGGATTTTTTATAGGATAAGGAATGTGTCGGTTACAAATTAATTTTGAAATTACAATCATCAATCCAATAGATTTTATCATTAAGCTAGGAGAGTCATCATGAAAACAGACGATGAAATACGGGATCTAGGTTTCAAAATACTATTCAAATATATGGATAGTATCGAAGCCGAAAAATTTATCTCTTTGATAAATAGAGAAAAGTTTGATTATACAGAATGGCAACAAAATTTATTTGAAGATATGAGTCTGGAAGAAATCTATAAGGATGCCAGAAAATACGCAACAGACTTCAGAAAAATCAAAGGGGATCCTTTGTAAAGGAACGAAGAATATGCTAAAAAATAGAAAATCACCCCGCAGAAAAAATTGGGATTATACAACCCCCGGTGCCTATTTTATCACCACCTGCACCAAAAACCGAGAATACTATTTCGGTGAAATACACAATGGAAAAATGGAATTATCCCCCATAGGTGTGATTGCAGATCTATTGATGTATGAAATCAAATCCCACAATAAAAATATTCAATTGGTTGAATATATCATCATGCCCGATCATATTCACGCCCTATTGGTATTGGAGCCCCCGGAAATGAAAACGGATACGGATATACTTGAGGACGGAACGAATCAATCGAAAAAAGTACCGTATTTACCAAATGTGGTTGGAGGATACAAATCTGCGGTAACGAAACACGCCCACCGATTGGGATTTGATTTTGCCTGGCAAACCCGATACCACGATTCTTATGTGCGCGATGAATTTTCCCTGGAACGGGTACGGAATTATATCAAAAACAATCCCAAAAATTGGAAAAATTCCAAATCTAAAAAATTGAAATCACAATCCGATTCCATCCCTTCCCAGAGGAAATTGGAAAGCATTTGGGCAATTTTAGGAGAAAAGCTCCGCCATGATTCCTCTTTCTATGAAAGGAAATCCGCATGAGAGGGGAATTGCTAATTTTGGGATTTGAAAATTCTCTGAATTCAGAAAAATCCCTAATTTCCGAGAATTCTCTGAATCCCCTAAATCCTGAAAAATCTCCCCTCGCCGCCACGGGCAGGGCATGCCCTGCCCGTGCAGGCGGGAGAGGATTCCGATTCAGAGCAGGAGAAAAAGAGATTCAAAAATCCAAATCACGTATCACAAAATTATCCGAAAAGAAAAGCAAAAATGCAATTCTATATAAAAGGAAATCTGCATGAAAGAGGATTGGGTGGAATGTAGATTGCCTGAGATTTGTAACATACAGACAGGGAAATATGATGCTAATCATGCTAAGGAGAATGGTAAATATCGATTTTATACTTGTGCTTTTGATTACTTAATGTGTGATACAAATAGATTTAAAGGAGAGTCAATAATTCTACCGGGAAATGGTGCAAATGTAGGAGAGGTATTTTATTATAATGGAGAGTTTGATGCATATCAAAGAACTTATGTTATAAATGATATTTTAATTTATTCTAAATTTGTATATTACCATTTACATGGATTTTGGAAATTATTAAATCTTGAAAAGCAATATGGTACAGCAACTAACTACATTAGGATCGGTAATTTTAATGATTACCCCATCCCACTCCCACCTCTCCCCATACAACGCGCCATCGTTTCCAAAATAGAAACCCTCTTCATCTCTCTAGACAAAGGCATCGCCGACCTCAAAACAGCACAGGAACAATTGAAAATCTACCGCCAGGCAGTCCTCAAAAAAGCCTTCGAAGGAGAACTGACCCGCAAATGGAGAGAAGAGCGGGCACTGAGCGAAAACAAATTGCCCACAGCCGATGAGCTTTTGGAAGAGATCAAATTAGAACGTATTACGTATTACGAAAACCAGCTCAAAGAATGGGAGGCAGACGTAAAGAAGTGGGAGAAGAATGGCAAGAAAGGAAGCAAGCCCGGGAAGCCGAAGATATTAGATGAAATTTCAATTAATGAAAATTCATCATCAATATTCCCTAAATATTGGCTACCTTTAAAGATGAAATTTATTTGCACGCATATCACAGATGGTGATCATCAACCACCTCCTAAATCAGTAAAAGGAATTCCATTTATCACAATATCTAATGTAAAAGATAATAAAATAGACTTCTCTGATACTTTCTTCGTAGATGAAAAATACTTTAATTCTATTCCTAAGTATAAAATTCCAATATATGGTGATATTTTATATACTGTAACTGGTTCATTTGGAATACCGATTTTAATAGATTTTAATAAGAAATTTTGTTTTCAAAGACATATAGGATTAATTAGACCACTAAATTTTATTCTTAATAAATGGATTTATTATCTTCTATCTTCAATATTAATTTACTCACAAGCACAAGAAACTGCAACAGGAACTGCACAAAAAACAGTTAGCTTAAATTCCATGAGGAACTTTAATGTTTTATTCCCCTCCCTCCCCGAACAAAACCAAATCGTCCTAGAAATCGAAAAGCGTCTTTCCGTTTGTGATAAACTCGAAGAATCCATCTCCGAGAGCTTAGAAAAAGCCAAAGCCTTACGGCAGAGTATTCTAAAAAAAGCCTTTGATGGGAAACTTCTCACGCCTAACGAAGTGGAAGCCTGCAAAAGAGAGAAGGACTATGAACCTGCGAGTGAGCTTCTCAAAAAAATCAAATTGGAAAAGGAAAATATTGTATGACAGATTCAGCCATTGTATCAAAAGTTTGGAATTTAGCGCATGTATTACGGGATGATGGGGTGAGTTATGGGGATTATCTCGAACAGATCACGTATCTCTTGTTTCTTAAAATGGCAGATGAACTTTCCAAACCACCGTATAACAAAAAAATATCCTTTCCTAAGATCAAAGATGTGGAGGGCAAGGAGATCAAAAATGGAGAGGTTTGCAACTGGGAAAATTTGATCACAAAAAAAGGATCCGAATTGGAATCTTTTTATGCAGGGCTTCTCAGGAGCCTTTCTACAGAAAAAGGAATGCTCGGTCAGATCTACACCAAGAGCCAGAATAAAATCCAGGATCCTTCCAAACTCTGGAAAGTCATTGATCTCATCCAAAAAGAACAATGGACCATGGCGGATGCAGATATCAAGGGTCAGATCTATGAAGGTCTTTTGGAAAAAAATGCGGAGGACGTAAAAAGTGGTGCGGGTCAGTATTTCACCCCGCGTTCTCTCATCAAAACAATGGTAGCCTGTATCCAACCCAAGCCTAAAAAAAAAATCAACGATCCTGCCTGTGGTACGGGGGGATTTTTTCTAGCGTCATACGACTATCTTATAGAAAACTATTCCTTGGATCGGGAACAAAAAAGTTTTCTAAAAAACAAAACCTTTCATGGAAATGAAATTGTAGCCAATACTAGAAGAATGTGTCTTATGAATATGTATCTCCACAATATTGGGGAGATCGATGGAGAAAGTTTCATTTCCTCCAATGATTCTTTGATAGCCGATGACGGCAAACGGTATGACTATATTTTGACAAATCCCCCCTTTGGGAAAAAAAGTAGTATGACAATTACCAATGATGCGGGTGATTTAGAAAAGGAAGAGCTCAACTACAACCGTCAGGATTTTTGGGAAACCACTTCCAACAAACAACTCAACTTTCTCCAACACATCAAAACACAATTGAATATAGAAGGAGAAGCGGCAGTGGTTCTACCCGACAATGTATTGTTTGAGGGAGGGGCAGGAGAAAAGATCCGCGCTCAGCTTATGAAAACAGCCGACCTCCACACTGTATTACGTTTGCCCACGGGAGTTTTTTATGCCCAGGGTGTCAAAGCCAATGTGCTCTTTTTCACCAATAAAAAGGCAAGCAAAGACCCCTGGACAAAAGAGGTCTGGTTCTATGACTACAGAACAAATATTCATCATACTCTAAAGAAAAACCCCATGATGGTAGATGACCTAAAAGAATTTATAAAACTTTACAATTCAGAAAACAGATCCAAACGAAAAGAAACCTATTCCGAAAAAAATCCCGAAGGTAGATGGAGAAAATTCACCTACGAAGAAATCCTCGCCAGAGACAAAACCAATCTGGATATCTTCTGGATCAAAGACAAGAGCCTGACCGATTTAGACAATCTCCCCGATCCCGACATCTTAGCAAATGAAATCATCGAAAACATAGAAGCAGGACTCGCCAGTTTTCGGGAGATCATGGATACGGTGGGTGTGGAGTGAGTGTATAAGAAAGGCTGTTTCAAGGGGATTTTTAAGAGCGAAGCCCTTAAAGCCGTCGGCAGACATTTTGTATTAGGAAAGATCTGAATTCTGAGAGCAACCGAACTTGGTATTTCTATTCGGTTCTTTTTTAAGAAATGAAGAATCCGAGAAAAGTGATATTGATTTGCTGATAGAAATGAAAGAGATCATCAATTTACTAAAATTTATTCAGATCAAGCAAGAGTTGGAATTTAAAATTCAAAGAAAAGTGGATTTACTTACAAGAGAATCTATCTCTCCCTATATACTGCCTATGATTACGAAAGATATGAAATTAATTTATGAACGAAAGAGATAAAATTAGAATCAGACATATTTTAGATGCGATCATGGAAAATTTATACAAAGCCATAGGTCTCTGTTTAAAGAACTCAAGGATGTGAGACACAAACTCCAGCACTTTAATTTTTCAATCACTCAGGAGACTGTGGAGAAATCTTTTTTAACCATGATACAGATTTTAGATGCAAGGAGTGAGTGTGGGAGATTCCAACTTAAGCGATCAAATAATCAGTTTTTTTATGGAATTAAAGATCATCTCCTTTCCCCACACCCCCCAAAAAAAGGAAAAAATCCATATTTTATAGAGAGTTCTAAATTTGAAATAAATGTTATTTTTTTTGCCTTTAGAACGGGTCTTAAATCCCCTTAAAATCATAAAATAATGCCATAAAATGAGTTTAAAACGGTTTAGGGCTCATTTTTCCTTGACCCCATCGGGAAGAGCTAAAAACATAAATCTATGACAACTCCACAAGAAGAAGGACAGAAAGAACGTTCTCTCAAATTTAGCACAGGTTCCAGACCGGATATAGGGCAGGCAATCAAGAATGGAGTCCGTGTGATTCCCATTGAAGTAGAAGACCAGATGAAGGATGCCTACCTTGGATATGCCATGAGCGTTATTGTCGGTAGGGCATTGCCTGATGTCAGGGATGGACTAAAACCCGTTCACAGAAGGATTTTACACGCGATGAATGAGAGAGCGTGGAGAAGTGATAGACCCTATGTGAAGTGTGCTAAGATTGTTGGGGAAGTTATTGGTAATTATCACCCTCATGGTGATACTGCCGTATATGATACACTGGTGAGATTGGTTCAGGAATTTTCTCTGCGAGTTCCATTGATAGATGGACAGGGTAACTTTGGTTCGATAGATGGGGATAATGCCGCGGCGTATCGTTATACAGAAGCTAGGCTAGAAAAAGTTGCCGAAGAGCTATTGCGTGATATTGAAAAAGAGACTGTCAATTTTTCACCTAACTTTGATGATACCAAAGAACAACCGGATGTACTACCAGCAAATTTTCCAAATCTCCTGGTCAATGGATCTTCGGGGATTGCAGTGGGTATGGCAACGAACATTCCCCCGCACAATTTAATTGAATCCATCAGTGCCGCTATTGCCGTTATTAAAAATCCAGAAATTACAGATAGAGAGCTTTTAAAAATTATTCCGGGTCCCGATTTTCCTACAGGGGGAATAATCATTGGGGGAGATGGACTCATTTCTGCCTATACCACAGGGAAGGGCTCCATTCGAATTCGCTCTAAGGTTGAAATTGAAGAAGGTCAAAAAGGAAAAGATATAATCGTTATCACAGAAATTCCCTATCAGGTAAACAAAAAAACACTACTTGAAAAAGTAGGAGATTTGGTTAATGACAAAGTAGTTGAGGGTATAAGTGAAATTTTAGATCTTTCTAATAGAAAAGGTATCCGAATTGAAATACACGTTAAAAAAGATTTCAATTCACAAGTAATACTCAATCAGCTTTTTAAACTCACCCAATTACAAGTAAGCTATGGTATCACAATGCTTGCTATTCATAAGGGTAGACCCAAGATTTTTACACTCAAAGAAATTTTAAGAGCCTTTATTGATCATAGAAATGAAGTAATTGTTCGTAGGACAAAATTTGATCTTCGAAAGGCAGAAGAAAGAGCCCATATCTTAGAAGGCTTAAAAATTGCTCTCGATAGTATCGATGAAGTAATACGAATCATCAGAGCCTCCAATAATCCAGGAGAAGCCAAAACAGGTCTTATGTCTGCATTTCCCCTTTCAGAGGTTCAGACTGATGCGATTTTAGATATGAGACTCCAAAGATTAACTTCTCTAGAAGTTAAAAAAATCGTAGATGAGTTAGCAGAAATCCAAAGAAAAATCGCTGATTTTATGGATATTTTATCCAAACCGGAAAGAGTAAGCCAGATTGTAGAAACAGAATTATCTGAGGTATCTCAAAAATTCGGAAATAAACGTAAGACGGAAATCAGTCTGGAAAATGTTGATACAACAGGATTTGATGCGGAAGATTTGATTGCCGATGAACAAGTTGTAGTACAAATCTCCGAGGATCAATTCATCAAACGATTGCCCATAGATACCTTTAAGCGTCAAAAACGGGGTGGAAAGGGTGTTCAGGGTATGAGTCCCAAGCGGGATGATATCATCAAGATGATTCGAATTGCATCCACCCATGACAGTTTACTTCTTTTCTCCAACAAAGGGAAAATGTATGTCATGAAGGTTTACGAACTTCCTGTAGCCACCAAGGAAGCCAGAGGTAAATCCTTACGGGCATTGATTAACTTAAACCAAGATGAGTTCATTACATCCATTTGCACGGTGAGAGAGTTCAATGATACTGCTCTAGTCATGGTAACACAAAATGGAATTATCAAGAAGACCCTATTATCCGAGTTTGGAAATGCCCGCAAGAATGGAATTATTGCCATTGGTATCAGAGAAGAAGACTCTCTTCTCTTTGCCGATATACTCGATGACAAAGAGGATATTTTTATTGGTAGTCGGGATGGTCTAGCGGTTAGGGCAAATCTCTCTAAACTGCGATGCCAGGGTAGGACAGCAACAGGAGTGATTGGAATGCGTCTCGAAGAGAATGATTCCGTTGCGGGAGTAGCAATTGTAAGAGAAGGTTCTGAGCTTTTGGTTATTACCGAGAAGGGGTATGGAAAGAGAACAGATTATTCTGAGTTCAACACCAAAGGTCGGGGTGGTAAGGGAATGGCTTACCTCAAAGTATCTGAAAAAAATGGAAAAGCTGTTCGTATTGCTTCCGTATCACCTGAGGATGAAATAATGGTAATGGCTCAATCGGGTATGATAATTCGAGTTGAGTGCAAAGAGATAGGTCTCGTTGGACGTGCTACAATTGGAGTAAGAGTAGTCAATTTAAAAGAAGATGATGTGGTTGTTGATTTTGCATTACTTTCAGAAAAAGAGGAGTCATAATGGAAAGACCATTTAAAGTTTTAGGTATTCAACAAGTTGCGATCGGTGGAGAGGATAAGACCAAGCTAAAAAATTTCTGGATAGACATCATGGGTCTCTCATTAGCAGGAAACTTTCGCAGTGAAAAAGAAAATGTGGATGAAGATATTGCCCGCATCGGAGAAGGTCCTTACTCCGTTGAGGTGGATCTCATGCAACCCATTGATCCGGGTAAGAGTCCAAAGGTTCATGAACCCAAACTCAATCATATTGGGCTCTGGATAGATGACTTGGAGGCTTGTGTTAAATGGCTCACTGAAAAGAAAGTTCGTTTTACACCCGGTGGAATTCGTAAGGGTGCAAGCGGATACAATGTTTGCTTTATTCATCCCAAAGGAAATGATGAATTTCCTTTTAGTTCCGAGGGTGTTTTAGTAGAATTAGTGCAGGCTCCCGAAGAAGTTATTAAAGCCTTCCAAAAATAATTATCAATAAAATATGGTTTATACATAGAGAGAAAGTTGATATTGAGTATCTATTTTCTCTCTTAGATTTGTTAAATATGTACTACATATTCCGTGTTACAATATTTTTTATTTTTTTATTGAGTTGTAGTAAAAATGAATTACAAATTCCTAAAAATAGTTTGGATCCCCGAAATTTCAGAGAATTGTATCACTTAGATCCAAATTCAATTTCATGTAAAATCGCGAGTGATGTTTTCGGTATAGACAAACGACCCCAAACAATCATGCTCGAATATTCCGATTGTTCTTTTAATAAATATAAAATGTATGATACTTATATTTTAAATTGTGAAAAAGTAAGAAAACTTAAAACATCATACCTCTATACTACAAAAATAGGTACCTGTTTTGAAATGTTAACAAGTTATCGAAGAGATTTTACAAAAGAATAGTTCATATTTTTGGATGTTAAGATTAGAACCTTTCAAGCAATCTAGCTTCAAATTCTAAATGGAAAAAATAGACTTTTCCATTCGACCAAGGAATCATAAAGATTGAATTTTACTTTTTTACTTTCGTAAGAAATGAAATAGTATCTAAAGATTCTTGCTCTTCTTTAGGCCATTTATATATTTCTTCATGTGCTAATTTTCTCCAGTCCTTACTCTCTAATCCTAAATCATTTAAATTTCGTAGGGTGTTCTCAGCGTACTGCACTCTACTATATAAAACTAATTCTCTTGAAAATCGATTTCGAAAGGCTTTTTGCACGGAAGGAATCGGTAGGAGAGGAATAAAATTGATAAGATAAGTTTCTACCATTGAGAGAGTATCATGAAGACCCCAGTAGATACAGGATGTCAATTTTTCATGTTCCTCGGAGGAGAGAGGATTCCCTTTTTTCAAGTGATTTGATATTTTTTCTATAATAGCTATTCTTTCTTTTTCTGTAAGCTTGTATTCAATTTCTCCATAACGATTCTGCTCTCCCTCGTTGAGATCTATTAGAAGTTGAAGAAAGTTCATTTTTATTCCTTAGGTTGTTATAAATCGTATTCAAGTTTAATAAGTTCAAACAATATATTACTCATGAGTAAATCGTAGTCAAATACTATTTACTCATGTATTGTTTTACAATAGATTATACTATACTATAATTAGCCTTTAAATACAGGGTAGTCCGTGTATCCTTTTTCATCGGGAGTGTAAAACAAATCATAATTAGGCTGAGCTAATTCCTGATTGTGTTTTAGTCTTTCTACTAAATCAGGGTTAGATAGGAAAGGTCTTCCAAAGGAAACTAAATCACCTGCTTTTGAAGAAATCGATTGATCAGCTCTATCAAAATCAAATCCACCGCTGAGAATAAATGTATTCTTAAATGTACTACGAATCTTGTGAATTATAGAATCAGGAACTTTTGGAGCTCCCATGGCTTCATGGTTTACCAAATGAATATATATAATTCCTAAATCATTTAGTCCTTTTACTAATGCTTCATATTGATCTTCGATTCCGTCGAATGCTTGCATGTCATTGAAAGCACCATATGGCGAGATACGAATTCCTACCTTATCTTTGCCAATTGCTTCTGCCACTGCTTTGGTAACTTCCAGGACAAACCTATTCCTATTTTCTGGACTTCCACCATACGAATCTGTTCTGGTATTGGATATTGGATTGAGAAACTGCTCCAAGAGGTATCCATTTGCCGCATGTAACTCAACCCCATCAATTCCCGCTTCTATAGCTACCTTTGCAGAATGAACAAATTCTTTTATTGTTTCTTCTATATCCTTAGCTGTCATCTCTACTGGAATAGGATATTTTTGAAGTCCACTTGCATCCGTCCACATTTCTCCCGAGATACCAATAGCCGAAGGAGCTATATGCCTTGCTCCATTCGGTAGATTTGCAGGGTGTGATACTCTACCTGTATGCATGAATTGGACAAATATCTTAGAGCCATGTTTATGTATTGCATCGGCAACTTTTTTCCAACCAGCCTTTTGTTCTTCCGAATATATGCCAGGAATACGGGGATATCCGAGTCCATTCGGAGAAGGGGATGTGCCTTCAGTGATAATCAAACCTGCACCGGCTCTTTGTTCATAATAAGTTGCTACTAAATCTCCGGGAATATTATGGATAGATCGTGAACGGGTCATTGGAGCCATTACAATCCTATTTTTTAATTTCATACTTCCCATTTCATATTCCCCGAATAAAGGGGATTTTTCTCTTTGTGTACTCATTTTTTCTCCAGTTAATTAAATATTAAATATTTAAATGTCTAATTATACTATGTTTAAAGAATAAGGAAATTTGTATAGTAAATTTACTCTAAGGTAAACAAAGAATTGTGATAACTTTACCTCTTCCCGGGGGAAATCTCTTTATCTTCAATAGATTTCTTGACACTCCTTTAGAATTCCCCAAACTTAGAAGCATGGAAAATCTAGCTCGAAAGTTCCTGACAGAAGAGGAATACTTAGAATACGAAAGAAAGGCTGATACCAAGAGCGAATACTATCGCGGGGAACTCTTTGCTATGGCAGGAGCAAAAGCAAGCCACAATATTATTTTGTCTAACCTGATGGGAATTTTATATAGCCAACTAAGAAAAAAACCCTGCACCGTCTTTCCCTCTGACATGCGTGTAAGGGTGAGCACTTCGGGACTCTATACTTATCCCGATCTTAGCATTGTCTGTGGAAAACCAATTTATACTGATTCCAAACAGGACACTCTTCTCAATCCATCTTTGATTTTAGAAATTCTCTCTGAATCCACAGAAGCGTATGACAGAGGACAAAAGTTTGAAATGTATCGCACTATACCTGAGTTAAAAGAGTATGTATTAATTTCTACCAAATATAAAAAAATAGAGTCATTTGTCCGAAATACAAATTCTTGGGAATTGCATGAATCTAGGGAATCAGTTCCGTTTAGATTTTCGTCCTTAGATGTGGAGATTTTGTTAGAGGATATTTATGAAAAGGTGGAGGAGGGGTGATTGAAATCATATTTTTATGACTCTTACTTCTATTCAAAAGTAACCTAGAGACGATAAATGCTAACTTTATTAGATGAATTCCGTCAAGTGGTAACTGCTTTAAATGAAGAAAAAATAGAATATGCAATTTGTGGGGGAATTGCAATGGCTATCCATGGTTTCTTGCGTACTACAGTAGATATTGATATAGTAATCTTACAAGAGAATATTCAAAGTACTAAACAAGTACTACATAAATATGGATATAGCATAGAATCAAATCCAATGAATTTTTCAAATAGTGATACAATTATTCACAGAATAACTAAGCTCGATCCCGTTTCTGAAGATTTTCTTGTTTTGGATATTTTAGAAGTTACAAATTCAATGAAAGAAATCTGGGAAAATCGAATACAGATAGATTGGACTTTTGGATCTATTTCTGTCATAGATAAAAAGGGTTTGATTGCTATGAAAAAAAAGAGAAATAGTAAAATAGACCAGGAAGATATTGAGAGGCTCGAAGCAAATGAGTAAAATTGATATGAGCCCGATTGCAGTCACAATGAGACTCGAACGACTCTCTCAAATGAGAGAACTCGGTCTGCTTCTTAAGCAAGCGGGACAAAAAGCCGGACTGCATAACAAATCTATCCACAAAGAATTTGACTCACCGGGTTTTCCTGAGAAAAACTCCAATCAGTCTGTCTGATCCTTCCACACAGGTCTTCTTTTTTCCAAAATCGATCGCAAGCCTTCCTGTCCATTCGGACTACATATTGCTTTTGATAAAAGCTCTGTATCACTTGATTCTAATTGTATCGCAGTACTACGTAAAGAATCCCTCAGGGCAAATTTTAGACCTGTTACAGATTCCATCGCCATAGTTTCAAATTTAGCACACCATTTGAGAGAAGTTTGAATCAGAGATTCAGGCTCACAGAGTTCATCAACCAAACCAATTTTTAAGGCTTCCTCTGACTTTACAGCCTTTGAACTATACAAAAGTTCTCTAGCTTTTTGAATACCTACAAGCTCAATCAATATATTTGCCGTAGTAGAAGGAAAATTCAATCCTATCAAACCCTCTGGAAACCCAAATCTAGCATTTTTATTTACCATCACACGATAATCGGAAAAAATAGCCATCACTGCCCCAACTCCCATAGCATACCCATTGATGGCACATACTATCGGTTTTTTACTAAATAAAATATTCGCACAGGATTTCACTGAAAGTGATACATTGGAGTATATCTCATCGTAAGACTTTCCAATGAAAAGCTCTGGATTAAACCCATTGCTAAAGAATTTTTCATTTTTTGCAGTGAGGATAATTGTCTTACACTTCATATCTCCTTCTGCTTCTTCAATATTTTTAGAAAGTTCAAAGAAAAAATCTTTGTCTAGTGAATTAGATTCATTAGTCTGAATGGAGAGTATGATTGTGGACTTGATTTTTTCTTTGGTGATCATTGGGGGTTCCTTTTTTGGTAGATGGAAATAATTAAGATATAGTTTATAAATATATACAATGGAATGAAAATAAATTTACTCAAAAATTGCAATACCCACATAACTAAAGTGTTTATCAAAAGTAAATGCCTTTTGAATTCTATTTGATTTTATGAGATCAAAAGAAATACAATCTGTAAAAGAAATATCTTGATTTGAATATTTTTTAAGAAGTTCTAAAGCGTTAAATTCATTCTCTTTTGTAGGACGTAAGATATTAAACTGGGGAGATTCATATATTCGATTAATCTTATCATAACAAAAATCTGCACCCGTTCTTCTCAATAGCAAAGTTGCAAGTTCATCTATAATAAAATTTGATGTATAACAAATTATTTTTTTTGATTCAATTTTTTTCCAGAGGTTTAAAGATTTTTTATGGTAAGTGTCATTCACAATAAATCTCGAAAGAAAAGCTCCAGTATCTATAAATATCAAGTTTTGTCACCATAAAGATATTCATCATGATTTAAGGAAATATCTGATGGTACGTTAGATTCATAAAATAGTGTATCAGAAAAAAAAGGATCTTTCTCAATTTGATTTTTCTTTGAAGTTATAGAATCCTGAAGAGATAATCGAATAAACTCACCGAGAGATATTCCTCTCTCTTTAGCTTTTGATTCCACTTTTTTCTTTAAATCTAATGGTAACAAAATAGTAGTTCTTATCATATACATAAGGTAATATACATAACT
>JACCDX011288575.1_pt1 | contig 13527 bp, 13 predicted proteins | sample 7449681 | NCBI WGS metagenome assembly JACCDX01 (sample SAMN15323450, study PRJNA562643) | freshwater metagenome | isolation source: river surface water | place: USA:Blue River Watershed | collected 2017-08-18
TAGGCGATTGGATCGCCGGCGCAACAGATGGTAAGTGCTTAAAGATTATTAGTATTAGTGCAAAAACAAGAACTAGTGTAACCTGCGTAGTAGAAGATTGGTTACGCTATAATACCTTTGCTATTACTACAGGTAACGGCATCTTTGGTACTGGTGCCGCAGTTGTGTTTACTCTAAACGAAAATGGATATCCAATGTTGGACCCGCTACCAACTTCGGTTACTACTTCGTTCTATCCAACTGTAATGAGTCGATTCCAATATTTGAATCCTCAGGTTAACTATGTGTTAGAAAAAACCAATCACGGTTTTGTCAAAGGTGATGTTATTGCAGTAACAGAAAATGGCTTTGTAAAGGCTAATGCACTAACCGCAGATAGAATGGTTGGTGTTGTTACTGAGAGCGGCCCAGGACCTAACTTCTTTATGGTTCTGCCCAACAACAGAATCATTGACTTTGATCCAAATATTCCTGGTTCTCAAGGTGAATACATTTATGTTGATACAAATGGTACACTTACTAATGTTACTACTTCAACAGGTAAAGTTGCTTTCTTAAATATTCAAAGTGCTGAGCCAACTGTACTAACAGGCGACAAAGGTAATCCGCAAATCACAGACGGATATGCTATCAGCATCAATGGATATAGTGTAACGCTATCTGGTGCCAGTGGTAATGCAAACGTAACCGAAATCGTAAGTTTAATTAATACACAAACTTCGAATACACAAGTTGTAGCAGAAGCATTGCCTCTGGAGAACACAATTGTTAGTAATGAAACAGAAGCAGTTTATGGTCTAGTTGGCGGCTATACTCCTTTCAGTGCTTACTTCAACACTGGCAGTGGAAATACATTAGTTAACTTTAATGCAAACGGTAGTGTGTATGCTACAGTAAGTACACCACAAGATATGGCGGCTGACATTACGGCAGCTAACATTGCTAACCTAGTTGTTAGTGCCACAGCAACAGTATTAACACTAACAGAATTAAATGGTAATGCCATTACAATTACCAACGGCAACGCTGAAGGCGGCGGCTACTTCTTTGTTGGTCCTAGCAACATTTCAGGCTTGCCAGCAAGCACAGCCGCAACTAATGCGTCAAAGATTCGTTTAACTCGCAGCAACGGTGGTGAGATTTTAATCTACGAAGACAGTACACTTTGGCAAGATGAAACCGGTATCTTCAGCGGGCATACTGGTAGCTTACCTCTAGCAATGAACATTGAACAAGGTGTACGCACAGGCGGCACCACAGTTGTTGCTAATACTTCTGCACGTGATGCACTACAACCAGCAGCCGGAGACCAAGCCTATGTAGTTAACAAAGGCGACGGCGAATGGGGTTTATATCTATATACAGGTAGTGCATGGGAGATGTTGGGTAACAAAGATAGTAGTACTGTTGACGCTAAAACAATGACCACTACCTTTACTATGCCTGCGGCAGGTTTTGGTAATAGTACAACACAAACCCTAGGCAACATTAGCCCAGGACGTAAGATTGTGTCAGTAAGTATGGAAATTCACACTGCATTCAGCGGTTACACCGGCAACGTTCTGCCTAACATTGAAGTTGGTACAGTATCAGATCAAGACTTGTTCGTTGATGATGTAAGTAACGATTTAACTGATTCAACAGTCGATTTTATTGTGCATCCTGAGTATGTATACCCGGCAAGTAGCAGTCAAGACCTACAAATTCGTGTACGCTGCAACCACTATCGTGCAACTACCGGAAACGTCACAGTTAAGCTCACTTACGTATAAAAACACCGTTTTCTGATAAATATCAATAACGATTTCCAGTCGTTAAAATAATACGTATTATTAGGAGAAAATAATGGCTGACATTAAGAACTTTGGTATCAAAGGTCTAGCAGCTGACGTTCAAATGGGTAAGAGTGGTGGCCGTCTAAAATATGACGCCGCAAATAACCGCTTTGACTTCACCCAGAGTAACGGTTCCACACTCGAAGACGTTCGTTTTGGCACAGTTACATCAGGTACATGGAACGGCACAGCAGTAGGTACACAATATGGTGGTACAGGACAAGATTTAAGTAGTTCAACAGGTTTAATTCAGATTAGCAACGGCACAGCAAGTGCTGGTGCAGTTGATCTAGCTAATGCTAGTTTTATAACCGGTACATTACCAGTTGCAAATGGCGGTACTGGCGCAACAGACAATGCTAACGCTCGTATTAACCTAGGTTTAGGTAGCATCGCTACTCAGAACGCTAACAACGTTGCGCTAACAGGCGGTGCAATTGACGGTGTCACAATTGGTGGCACAACCGCAGCAGCAGCAACATTCAGCAACGTAACAGTTAATGGAATGCTAACCGGGGACGTTACCGGTGACTTAACTGGTACAGCAGATTTTGCTGATGCACTAAGCAGTGCAGTAACAATTAACATTAGCAGTGATGCTACTGGTACAGCAACATTTACAGCAGCCGGTGATAGTGCAAACATTGCTCTAACACTAGCAAATACTGCCGTAACAGCTGGTACCTATGGTGATGCTACAAACATCCCACAATTCACTGTTGACAGTAAAGGTCGTGTTACATCAGTAAGCAATATTGCAATTGCAACAAACTTTAGCATCGCTGGCAACACCGGTAACGTAGATGTTGTTAATGGCGGTGAGACACTTACCATTACAGGTGCTAGTGGTCAGCTTTCAACAGCTATCACAAATAACACTGTAACAGTTGCTATTGTTGATGGTGCAAGCATTGCCAACTTAACAGTAACAGGTACATTTACTTCAGACGACATTACATCAAGCTCAGTAACAGTTGACGGTGATGCAATCATTACTGGTAACTTAACTGTTCAGGGTGTGCAAACAATTGTTGAATCAACAACAGTAAGTACAGGCGATGCAGTAATTCGCGTTAACAGCGATGGTAACGTAGTAAGTGCTGGTCTTGAAGCAAACATTAATGGCAACATTGAAAGCATTCTTTATAACCCAGTTTCAAACAATTGGGAATTCAGTGCACCAATTGCAACTTCAGGTGGCTTAGTAGGCGACTTAACAGGTAACGTAACAGGTAACTTAACAGGTAACGTAACTGGTCAAGTTAGCGATATCAGCAACCACGATACAGGCGACTTAGTTGAAGGTACAAACCTTTACTATACAGCAGCTCGTGCAAACAGCGCAATGGACGCATACCTAGTTGGTGGTATAGGCTTAACATATACTAGCGGTACAATTGATCTAGACAATACATCAGTAACAGCAGGTACATATGGTAGTTCTACAGACATTCCAACATTTACTGTAGACGCACAAGGTCGTTTAACATCAGCTGGTACTGCAAGTATTCAAACATACTGGACATTAGCTGGCGATAGCGGCAACAGTCAGATTGACGGCGGCGACACAATGACTGTTGCTGGTGGTACAAACATCACAACTAGCGTAAGCGGTGATACAGTAACAATTGATCTAGATGCAAATATCTCGTTAACAAATGTTACAGCAACAAACACTGTTACTGCTAACGTGTTAACTGATGGTTTCCTAGACATTAGTGGTGGTGACATTAATAATGCTAGCGATGGTACATTCAGTGGTAACTTACAAGCTGATACATTATCAGATGGATTCATCGATATCCATGCAGGTAATATCACAAGTGCAATTAATGGTACCTTTAGCGGTGCAGTTACAGCAGGCAGCTTAACAGATGGTACAGCTACATTTGCCAACGGCGCACTAAGTGGTGCTACAACTGGTTCATTCAGCGGTAACGTAAGTGCAGGTAACCTAAGCACATCTGGTGCAGTTACAGCAAGTTCAGCTGATGTTAGCGGTACACTAGAGTTTGGATCATTAAGCGATGGTACAATTACAATTACAGGCTTTGTTGATGAAAACAACATGGCCAGTGATAGTAACGTATTAATTCCAACTCAGAAGAGTGTTAAGGCATATGTTGATTCGCAGCTAGGTGCAACAGCACTAGATATTGCTGGCGACAGCGGTACAAGCAATGTTGACCTAGACAGTCAGACATTAACAATTGCTGGCGGTACAGGCTTAACTTCAAGTGTAAGTGGTCAAACAATTACACTAGACCTAGACAGCACAGCAGTAACAGCAGGAACATACGGTGATTCAACTAATATTCCTCAGTTTACAGTTGATGCACAAGGTCGTATTACCGCAGCAAGTAATATTGCAATTGCAACAAACTTCAGTATTGCTGGTGACAGTGGTAACGTAGATGTTGTTAACGGCGGTGAAACACTAACAGTAGTTGGTGCTAGCGGTCAACTTGCAACAACAATTACTAATAATCAAATCCAAGTTGCTATCGTTGACGGTGCTACAATTGCTAACCTAAGCGTAACAGGTACATTTACTTCAGACGATATTACATCAAGTCAAGTAACTGTTACAGGTGATGCCGTAATTACTGGTAACTTAACTGTTCAAGGTACACAAACAATTGTTGATTCAACAACTGTTCAAACCGCTGATGCAGTATTCCGCGTAAACAGCAATGGTACAACTGGTGCTAACGTAGGCTTTGAAGCTAACGTTGGTGGCAGCATGAAGCAGATTGTTTACACACCAAGCAATCAGTGGAACTTTGGTGCTGAAACTGTAGTTGCTAATGCATTCAACGGTAACCTAACAGGTAACGTAACAGGTAACGTAACTGGTGATGTTACAGGTAACTTAACAGGTAACGTAACTGGCAATGTAAACGGCAACGTAACTGGTGACCTAACAGGTAACGTAACTGGTAACCTAACAGGTAATGTAACAGGTAACGTAACTGGTGATGTTACCGGTAACTTAACAGGTAACGTAACTGCTAGTGGTTTAGTACAGTTTGGATCACTAAGTGATGGTACAACCAGCATCACAGACTTTGTAACAGAAGCTGACGGTATTGGTAGCAACGATAACGATACTAGCGTTCCAACAACAGCAGCAGTTATTGACTATATTGCTAATAACTCAGGTGACGGCTTACTACTACGTGGTACATTCACAGCTAATAGCAGTGCAACAAGCTTCACAGTTGGTACAGTACCAAATGTAAGTTCACGCACATACTACGCTGAGAAGGTTGTTATCAAGGTTGGTACAGCATTCACAGGTGGTAGCTTCAACCATATCCTAGTTAAGGAAAATGGTGGTAGCGGTAGCACACTAGTAGCAGCTGATGATGCAGATGCAGCAACAGCCGGTACATACATTGTTGAGCTAGACGGTGATACATCACTCACAAAGAATCAGGGTGTTGTAGTACAGTTCAAGCAGAGCGATGGTTCAACCGCAGCTACAACTACAGCAGGTAGCATGACTGTAAGCGTACACTACAAGTACGTGTAATAGATTAAACTTTCGGGATGGGAAGTTTGGGAAGGGGTCGAAAGGCCCCTTCCTTTTTGACTTAATGTTTCTTGATAATGAAACTATTGCAAAAGACTAGTGTGTCTGTGTCTGCTTTATTGGGGGTGAATCCCCAAGGTATATGAGCCGGAATAAAAACAATTTTGTTTTGAAAAGGTTCAATGACATGATCAAAACTTTGTACTCCTGCTGGTGTAGAATACAGTTTTGAATTATGCATTTCTAAATATAATTTAGATCCGTTGATTGGCGCATTTAGAAAAAGCACAGCCTGGTACCATCTATGTGGTATAATCATTTGCGGAATACAATGCTTTGGTTTTATACCGTATAACCAACTTTCGCATACTTGAATATCTCTATTATCGTTTCCTAATCTAAAATGTGCTGTAGCTGATTCATAGAAAATAGAACCAATTAATTTATTGAGTTTTAAGATATTTTGACCTAAGCGCACATTTTTATTTGTACACCAACCAAAATTTGTTTCTAAAAAGTTATTACTACCTCTCACGGATTGCACATCTGCTAGAACGGAATTCGCAACTGTTTCGTCAATTTGAAGCTCTCCCTCAAAAACCCAATCTGGGAATAAAGGATAACTAGATAATGTTGAGTTTAGTTTCATATTATTATTTACTGATTAATTTTCTATTTTATCAGCATTTTGGTAAGTTGTTGATTTACAACAGAATTTTTGTATAGAAAGTGGTTGACACTAAGGCTAAATCTGCTATACTGTATAAGTAGGATGAGAGTTAAGGAGTGAAGAATGCTTTATACACTTGAAATTTACAAGACCGACAAGCGCACTAAGTCCGGTGAACGTTTTGTTGGCAAGTATGATTACGACCGCAAGGATCGTGCTAGCATGGAGCGCGAAGTTGCCGCTCTGTTCCCCACTTACAAGACCAGCGACGGCTACCGTTTCAACATTGTTGAAACTATGGTGACCCGCACTAATGCAGTAAGCGGTAAGACTTTCCAGGAGCGTTACGACACGCCCTACTACTGCTCGCCCAGTTCTGAATCTTATTGGAGTATGTAAAATGGAATACGATAAGCGTCATGGCGGTCCGTATGACCGTGGTAGTGCAGACAGTTACTACGGTCGTCCTTTTAAACCTCATTATTATCAAGGTGCTACTTACAGTACGCCTGAAGTAAAGATGGAAGATATGACAGCCGAGGAAATTGTAGCCTATACCGCAGGCTATCGTGATAATGAAGAAGACGGTAACTTTAAGGATTGGGGTCGATAAACTGTGCGTTTAAACAAAAACAAAATTATTTTAACTGACGTTGATGGTGTTCTTCTCGATTGGGAAGAGGGCTTTGGTGTTTGGATGGAGCATCACGGTCATACTATGGTAGAGGGCGGCAAGCTCATTTATAAGATTGGTGATCGTTACGGTATCTCTAATAACCAAGGGCACCAACTAATCAAGCAGTTTAACGAAAGTGCCGCTATTGGCTTTTTGCCCCCGGTGCGTGATGCACAGTACTATGTAAAGATGTTGGCAGAAAAGCATCAGTATCGTTTCCTTGCTGTTACTTCGTTGAGCTTGGATCCGTATGCTAAGAAGTTGCGTACTCGTAACTTGATGAAAATTTTTGGCAACGATACATTTATTGACGTTATCTGCTTGGACACTGGAGCCGATAAGGATGTGGTACTTGCGGAACTTGCACAAACTTACAAGGGTAATTGGTGGATTGAGGATAAGCCTGAGAATGTTGATGCAGGTGTTAATGTTGGGTTTAAGGGTGTGCTAGTAGAGCATGGTCATAACATGGACTATCACGGCAACGCAATCATTGTTAAGAACTGGGAAGAAATTTATGACGTCATCACTAATTGATTTTAACACCAAAGAGGTAGTTGCAGTTTCCTGTGCTGTTGATCGTTTCAATGGCTTTGTAAAAAAGAGCGATGTCGGCTTTGGCGAGAACGCAAACAAAAAGCCAAATGTACATTTCTTGTATCAGCATTTCTGCAACAATGAAAATGTAGAAGTAACTGATGCCGATAATTTAATGGCCGAAGAGATTATCGACTATCTTAAAGGACTCAGCTTTAAGGCGCTGGAGCGTAAGTTAACCGAGTTTGAAACTAATGTTCTAAACTTTGTTGGTGCAGAAACTGTTAACAAAAATCAGTTGGGTATTGCTGCTAGTTTGCCTAATGTATATCGAAATAAGCTAGAGGCCGATGCATGGACTGCTCGTGAAGCAGAACTTGGCCGAACCAGCGATTATATTGGTAAGGTTGGTAGCCGTAGCGAATTTGTTGCTAAGGTTGAAAATCTACGATTTATTGGTAAGACTATGTCATACCTAGTAAGTTGTAGTGTCGACGATAAGCATATTCTTAAGTTCTTTAGTGTTGATAAGGTCGGAGAGGTCGGTGACATTGTTAACATCACAGGCTTTGTTAAGAGCCAAGCAATTAGTAGCTACAGTAATGCTAAGGAAACTATGATTAACAGGATCAAAATTTCTAAATAATCTTATATATTATAAGTTTAAAAGCCCCTCTAGTAGGGGCTTTTTTGTATCCTCTTTTTGATAAATAGTACTGTAGGATAGTACATCACACCAAGAGAGGAGTTAACATGGCAGGTGGCAAAAGATTAGAAAGCGGTTCAAAGTATGCACAGTTTGACCACGACGGAGACGGCGTAGTAACTGATGACGAAATGGCCCAAGCTGAAAAACTAATGTCTTTAGAAGAAGAACGTATTCGTTTTGAAAACGAAGATAAGAAGGAAGATGCACAGCGTAATATGGCGTGGTTCGCACTAGCAGGTATGTTGCTATATCCAGCGTGTGTGGTAGCTGCCGAATTTATTGGTCTGTCAAATGCAAGCCAAATCTTAGGTGACATGGCAGCAACTTATTTCGTATCAGTAGCAGCAATTGTTGCTGCATTCTATGCTAAAGAAGGTTATGTTAAGGCTAAATCAACTGAAGAATAAGAATGGCATTTATTAAAAACTTTTGTAGGCTATTAACCAACGAGGAGCTCGATGACAGTGATGTTATCGAGTTCTTCGATATTGTTCAAAGCGTAGTACCAACTAAGCTAGTAACAGCATATACTGCTGATAACAAAGAAGTTGTCAGCGTTGAAGTTATAGCATACACAAATCCAAGTAATAATAATCAAACTATATATGAAATTATTTTAGCTGATGCTATTGAACCTGAGGAAGGCGATAGTATAGCACAACAACTTAATGATGTATTTGATTTCGACTTTGATTTTGAAGCATCAATAGAGGTGTAAAATGAATTACGAACATCCATCGATGTTACCGCAAACAGGTCCGCATCACCTGAGAGATTTATCAAATGCGATGGAATACAACGCTGCCGGGCAACCTGTAGTGCGTGTTACTACTTCACCTGGGAGATCAACTAACGACGGTGGACGTGATGCTTTTGGTAGATTGCGAGTTGCAACACCATTAACACTGTTTGATGCACAGCAACGATATACAAAAAGAGATGACCTTTTTGCTACATCGGTTACAGGAACAGGCAGTAGCGTAAACTACTTAGTAAACGAAAGTAGCACTCAATTAATTGTAGGCACTGATAGTGGTTGTAAAGTAACCAGAGAAACACTTCGTGTGTTTGCATATCAACCTGGAAAAAGTTTACAGACACTAATTACGTTTGTTATGGATGAAGGTCAAACTAATCTCTCACAACGAGTAGGTTACTTCAACGACTATAATGGATTGTACTTCGCTAATATTGATGGTGTAAACTGTTTTGTAAAACGTTCATTCATCAATGGTTCTGTGCAAGAAACTATTGTAGAACAAAGCGATTGGAACATTGATCGTGTAGATGGTACATCAGCTAGCGGTGTAAACCTAGATACTACTAAAGCGCAGATCTTCTTCATGGATATTGAATGGCTCGGTGTTGGTATTGTGCGTATGGGATTTGTTATAGACGGTAACTATATATTATGTCATGCGTTTGGACATGCTAATAATATTGATAGCGTTTATATAACAACAGCGTGTTTACCTATTCGATATCAAATCGAAAATACAGGTAATACTGTTGCCAGCAGCACAATGAAAATGGTTTGCTCAACTGTAATCAGCGAAGGTGGTTATCAGCTACGCGGCAAGCAACGAGCAGTTGGTAGACCAGTTACTGCTATTATGAATCTGCCCACAGCAGGTACATTCTATCCTTTGGTATCAATCAAGCTCAAAGATTCTTCACTTGATGCAATTGCAGTTATTAAAAACATTAGCATGTTAGGTGTTGCTAACAACGGTAAGATGCAATACAAGTTAATTGCTAATGCAACTATCACAGGTGGTAGTTGGGTCGAAGAAGTAGACAGTCATGTTGCATATAATATTACTGCAAACACTATGAGTGGTGGTAACACATTAACCACAGGCTATGTTGGCATCAATAACCAAAGTGGTCAAACCATCGATCTGAACGCAGATGACTTTGATTACCAATTAGAAAGAAATGGGTTGTCAAACACAGCGATAACATATACTCTCGCTGTTGCTGCTTCGGCTGATAATGATGACGCAATTGGTTCAATTGACTGGGAAGAAATTTTCTAAAATGAGTAACAAAAGCAAAGATCGAATCATATTAATTCTAGTATGCGGATTGGTTGCTTTGTTAACATTGATAACTGTTGGTGACTTTATAGTTGCTATACGCAATGATCGTACAGTTGACGACAATATTATTGACTTGTTACAAATGAGCATAACAGGTATAATTGGTATTGTATCTGGATATATCGTTGGGAACAAAAAGAAAGACGATGAGAGTTGAAGTACACTTTATTGGTGACCGATTTGTTGCTTACGACGAGCAAGGTAACCAAATCAAAGATCGTCGTATCCTAGAACAAATTAGTTTTGACCAAATGCCAGGATTCAAAACTTCTTACTATATAGAAGTTGACAAAAGCCAGAATCCTGCTATAATGAACGACATACAAATAAATATTAACACACAACATACATGAGGATTTATTATGGCGTTCAATCGTACATTTAACGAAGAAGAAAAGGCTCGTCTCAAGCGGCTGATTGAAGAAGGTATGCAGGTAACCTATGAGATCGATACTCTTAAGGATGGTCTTCGCGATACTGTTAAAGCGATTGCTGAAGAAATGGATTTGAAGCCAGCTACTCTTAGCAAGGCAATTAAGGTTGCCCATAAGGCTTCGCTAGGTGATGAACGTGACAAGTTTGATGAACTTGAAACTATCCTAGAAGCTGTTGGTAAGACACTTTAAAATCTTAAATACATTTGGTGGTGCGTCAGCCTTAAAATGATGCTAGAGGAAAGATACACACATGAGTTATGTAGATGCGTTCTACGACAAATCTGCGGATTTGATTCGTGTAGTTGAGCGAGTACAAGGTAAACGAGTACTAGTAGACTACAAGCCCGAATATAATTTTTATATCGCCGATCCCCGAGGGTCACACCGCAGCATTTATGGCGATCCGGTAAGCGAAGTACGTTGTAAGAATATCAAGGACTTCAGAAAGAACGTGGCTATTAATAGTCACGTTAAGAAGTTTGAAAGTGATATTAAACCTATCAACAAAACTATCGCCAAGCACTATAACGGTGCAGAAACTCCAAAACTTCAAACAGCATTTTTCGATATCGAGGTGGACTTCGATCCAGCTCGAGGTTATGCTGACCCAGAAGAAGCATTTATGCCAATTACCGCAATTGGTGTATATCTCCAATGGCAAGAGGCTATGGTATGTCTAGCTGTTCCACCTAAAACATTATCCTGGGAGCAAGCTCAAGCAATTGCAAGTAATCTTCCAGAAGTAATACTTTTCAAAACAGAAAAGGAAATGCTAGAAGTATTCCTGACACTGATTGAAGATGCAGATATCCTCAGCGGTTGGAACAGCGAGGGCTACGATATTCCTTACACAGTTAATCGTATTATTAAAACACTAGGTAAGAGTGAACTTCGTAAGCTGTGTCTTTGGGACCAAATGCCTACCACCAGAGAGTATGAAGCATATGGTAGTCAGCGACAAACCTATGATCTAGTCGGTCGTGTACACTTAGACTACATGCAGTTGTATCGCAAGTATAACTACGAGGAACGACACAGCTATCGATTAGACTATATTGGTGAAATGGAAATTGGCGAGCGTAAGGTTGCTTACGAAGGTTCTTTGGACAGACTATATAATCACGATTTTGAAAAGTTCTTAGAATATAACATTCAAGATACTGTACTACTTAACAAGCTGGATAAGAAACTACAGTTTATTGATCTTGCTAACACCATTGCACACGATAACACTGTGCTGTTGCCTACAACAATGGGCGCAGTTGCTACTACAGAACAGGCAATTATCAATGAGGCTCATCGTCGTGGATTCGTAGTGCCGGATCGTATTAGAGGAGAACGTGGTGATACTCAAGCTGCTGGTGCATATGTAGCTTTCCCAAAGAAAGGCTATCATGACTGGGTTGGTAGTATGGACATTAACAGTCTATATCCTAGTGTGTTCCGTGCGCTAAATATGGCAGCTGAAACTATCGTAGGACAGCTACGTCCTGAGTACACTGACGAAGAAATCAACAATAAGATCAAGTTGGAAAAGGCTAGCTTTGCTGACGCATGGTTGGGCAAGTTTGGCACAAATGAGTTTGAATTTGTTGCTAGCAAAGACGTTAACCATATTATGAAACTAGATATGGAAGATGGCACTACAGTTGAAGTCACTGGGGCAGATGTTTATAATTTGATCTTTAATAGTGGTCAACCATGGAACATCAGTGCCAATGGCACAATCTTTAAAACTGACTTCCAGGGTATTGTACCAGGTCTACTAGAGCGTTGGTATAGTGAGCGTAAGGAACTACAAGCTAAGAAAAAAGAAGCAACTACAGACGAGGAAAAGGCGTTCTGGGACAAGCGACAGCTAGTTAAGAAGATTAACTTGAACAGCTTGTATGGCGCTATTCTAAATCCGGGTTGCCGCTTCTTTGATAAGCGCATTGGTCAAAGTACAACACTAACTGGACGCCGTATTACACGTTTCATGGCAGGTAAGACTAATGAGCTACTTACTGGAAAGTTTGATCACGTAGGTGATTGCATCATTTATGGAGATACTGACTCTGTGTACTTTACCGCAGTGCCTGCACTTCCGGAAGGCAGTGAACTTGACCTAGACAGTGCTGTTAAACTCTACGATCATATCAGTGATACTGTTAGTGATGGCTTCCCTGGATTCTTGAAAACTGAATTCAATGTCCCTTTGCAAAACGGTAAAGTTCTAAAGGCAGGACGCGAAGTAGTTGGTCGTTCAGGACTGTTTATTACTAAGAAGCGTTATGCTATCAAGTGTCTAGATATTGAAGGTTACCAACCAGAAGGTGGTAAACTAAAGATTATGGGCATGGAGATCAAGCGCAGTGACACACCTGAATTCGTGCAGGACTTCTTAGAAGAAGTACTTAACGACGCACTTAGTGGTGTTCCCGAGAAGGATGTAATTGCTAAGGTACGTGAATTTAAGAAGAACTTCCAAAGTTTAGATTCTTGGAAGAAAGGTATGCCCAAGCGTGTTAACAACCTAACCAACTATACAGAAAAACTTCATAATACTCGTAAGACTGAAAACATGAAGTTGTACAAGTTGGATGCACTTAGAGATGAAGCTAGTAGTAGTATGATTCCCGGACACGTAAGAGCAAGTATCAATTGGAATGATATTAAAAAAGCATTTAGTGACAACTATAGCATGAATATTACTGACGGCATGAAGGTAATTGTTTGTCGCTTACGTAATAATCCTATGGGATATAGCAGTATTGCATATCCAACCGATGAACTCAACCTACCGCAGTGGTTCAAAGATTTACCTTTCGATGACGCTGGCATGGAAGAAGCTGTGTTGGATAAAAAGATTGAGAACGTTCTCGGACAAATGGGTTGGGACCTGTCTCAAACAAAAGAAAGTGAAGCACTTCAAGAATTCTTTAGTTTCTAAAAAAACTTGCATAAAAAACTTGACAAATCTAAATAAACATGTACAATAACTTAAACTTAGGAGCATCTTATGGCAAATAATTATATTAAAGACA
>JACCDX010372928.1_pt1 | contig 13526 bp, 8 predicted proteins | sample 7449681 | NCBI WGS metagenome assembly JACCDX01 (sample SAMN15323450, study PRJNA562643) | freshwater metagenome | isolation source: river surface water | place: USA:Blue River Watershed | collected 2017-08-18
GCGGGCAGAGCCGATGCCGTATTCTTCCTCGCGGGTGATGCGCATCATGACGGGCTGACCGATCTTCTTCGCAAAGTGCGCGGGGCTCACCATCGAGGGGTAACCCGCGCCTTTGGAACCGAAGCCGCCGCCGCAGAACTCGGCGATGAACACCAGGTCGGAAGGTGGAATGCCGATATAGCCGGCGATGCTCGGCACCGGGAAGCTCTGGCTCTGACTGGAGCCGTAGAGGAAGCACTTGCCGTTCTCCCAGTAGGACATGGCGGAGCGCGGTTCCATGGAGTGGTGTGCATTGCTCGCAGTGACGAAGCTCTCGTCGAGGATGAAGGCGGCTTGCGCGAACCCGGCGTCGAGATCGCCGATCACCCACTCCTCGGTCGCCTCGCCCTGCGGCAATTGCCCGGCATCCATGGCGGCAAAATCCTCGCGCGTCCAGTGCATGGCGTTGACGCCGGGGTTCAGTGTGTCGTTATCGAGACTGCCTTCCACCAGCGAGGCGCCGGGGATATTGCCGCCAATGCGGGCATGGCTGCCATCCGGGTGCAGGCTGGCGAGCGGGTCGACGGAGAAGGGGAGGCGCTCGAAATTGATGATGATGGCTGCGATGGCGTCTTCGGCCGTCTTCTCGTCCACCGCCGCGACGGCCAATATGGGCTCGCCGACATAGACGGGTTCGTTGGTGAGGATCTGGCGTTCCACGCCGGGCAACCGGGGCACATCGTCTGCGGTCAGGACACCGATCACGCCGGGGATACGCATGGCCTCAGAGGTATCGATGCTGACGACGCGGGCATGGGGGATGGGACTGGTGAGGAGGCGGCAATAGACCATGCCGTCCACTTTGAAATCTTCCGCGTATTTCGCTGAGCCAGTGACTTTGGCGTGCAGGTCCGGCGGAGTGTAGTCCTTGCCGATCAGGGAGTAAGCCATGTTGGGTCTCCGGTGTTCTTGTTGTATGGATGGCAGTTCTTGAGCTTGAGGATAGTGGTGCTGCGGGACGTTGTCCACCCTGCGTTTAGCACTGGCGGGGCTTTGCCACGTTCCATCGATTCCAAGTTGACTTCAGTGTTCTGCAAAGAGCACTGTCGCTACCGTTGTAGCGGTTATGGTAGTTGCATGCTATTTCGGGAAATAAAAATAACAGGACCGGAAGATGTTGATAACAGAGCTGGCTTTATTCCTTTCGATTTCCCAAGCGGTGTTTCTGGCAATTGCTGCCTTCATGTTCCAAAGAAAAACCTACGTCGGCAAGTTGCTCATCGTCTTTGCATTCAGCATGTTTGCCTATTTCTGTCTCATCCTGATGTCATCGGATTTGACTCCATGGGAGGCCTATTTCCTCGCGCGTGTGAGTTACCTGATTCCCGGTGTCATCTGGTTACTCGCGTTTGCGCTCTTTCAACATGAGAAATCAGTTCCTTTATACGCCTGGGTATTGATCGCGGCATATTTTTGTTTGAAGTCGGTAGGCGCTGCCTGGTACATCATCGATCCTGATGGCTTCACTCTCGGTCCATTGCATACTGCCACCTTCATCATTCCGCAACTGATCAACATCGGAATATACATTCATACTCTGGGTCTGGTCGTACTTGAATATCGTCAGGACCTGATCGAGGAGCGCCGCAGTTTGCGGGTTCCCTTTGTGGCCGTTCTGGGTACGTTCTGGCTGCTGGTCGCGGTTGATGTCTCCTTCTCCGTGTTGTGGGAGATGGGCTACGAGTCGATTGCGGCGTCCCAGGCATTCATAAAGGACTTGCGCAGTATCCTCAGTTTTCCAGTCATCCTCGCTCTGAATCTCATTCTGTTCCGTATCAACACTATTGGCTTTGGCATGACAGCGCCGTTGTTTTCACGCCAGCGCAGTGTGTCTGAGGCCACAGATGTTTTCGACAGCAAGGATCTGGCATTGAAGGAAAGGCTTCTGAAGTTGATGGAGACTGACAAGGTGTATTGTCAGGCGGGCTTGACGATTGGTGAGCTGGCAAACCGCATGAATGTTCAGGAGCACAAGTTGCGATCCGTGATCAACAGAGTTCTGAAGTTCAACAACTTCAGCCACTTTCTGAACAAGTACAGAATCCACGAAGCAGAAGCGCGATTATTGAACACTGATGATTCGATATTCAGCATTGGCATCGATATCGGCTACACCTCCTTGTCTTCCTTTCACAAAGCCTTCAAGGAAACCCACGGCACCACACCCAAAGAATACAGGATTCTCAATCGCCGCTCAGAGCTGACTGCGGACAAGAAAAATCCGGTGCTCGCTTGATCGCATTCCTTCTCTCTCCCTGTCTGATGACACAGTGTCAATTTCGAAATCAGTAATAAATCTCCTGTTCTCCGCAGTAAGTAACTCGAATCCCGCACTTGCCGCCAGCGCGATATTGCTAGGATCAGCCGCGTCCTGAATTTCACATCCAGCAAGCGGGAGACCTGCAATGAGATCGCACTATTCGAGGTGGCTGCATCGTGTCGGCCTAATCGCCATCAGCCTCATGGCCTCTGGTGTCGCAGTCGCTGACACCACTCTGACTTTCCACAAAGACATACAACCCATCCTGCAGGAGAAATGCGTCCATTGTCACCGTGACGGTGGAGCGGGCCCCATGCCGCTGATCTCCTATGAGGAAGTGGCGCCCTATGCGGGTTTGATCATGTACAAGACGGGTCTCAAGGACAAGATGGGGGCCATGCCGCCGTTTTATCTGGAACGCGACAACGGTATTCAGGACTACAAGAGCAATCCGGCGCTGAGCGAAGAGCAGATCGCGATGATTGCCGAGTGGGCACAGAATGGATCGCCGCAGGGGAATCCCGATGATGCGCCGACCTTGCGTGAATTCGAAGACGGACCGGAATGGCGAAGTGGCACCCCTGATCTGGTCATCCGCAGCGCGGCGATCACCATGAAGGCCGGGCAACCGGACTGGTGGGGCGCCATCCCGGATATTCCAATTCCGCTTGATGAGGCACGTTACATTCGGCAGGTGGAAATCCGCGAAATCAACGACGTTGATCGCAGCAAGATATCCACCAGTGTGGGAGGGCAATTCATTGTTCACCATATGCAATGGGCAATTCAGGCCTTTGATGCGGAAGGCAATCCCATCGACGACATGAGGACCAATATGCCGATCCATGAACTGGGACGCATGCCCGATATCTTCGATCCGAAAGCTGGACGATTGCTACCGGCCAATGCCCGGGCGATCAGCAACAACACCACGCACCTGCACTCCAACGGCATCGATACCACCGCACATATTGAAATCGCCTTCTACTTTCATCCAAAAGGGTATGAACCTTCCTACGAAATCTCCAGGATGATCATGGGGGATGGCATCAACATGAGCATCCCCGGTAACACCACCACAACGGAGCTGCATTCTTACGCCACCCTGCGAAAGCCAACCAAGATTTCGGCGTTTGAGCCGCACTTGCATGGCCCTGGTTCGCGAATGTGTCTGGAGGCGATCTGGGGAGTGAGCATCGAGACGCTCTCCTGCGTGGGCTATGACCACAACTGGGTTATCAACTACACCTATGCGGATCATGCTCAACCGCTGCTGCCCGCAGGCACCATCCTGCATCTGACCGCATTCATGGACAACTCCACCACCAACCCGAATGTCCCCGATCCTCGCAACTGGCAGGGGGCAGGCAACCGGTCGGTGACCAATATGTTCATAGATCTCGGCATCCAGCTGGAGATGACGGACGACCAGTTTCTGGACGAGATGACGGCTCGCCGTGAACTGTTGAAGTTGACCAAGGATGACAGTGTGCGCGGTTGCCCGCTCTGCATGATGCCAATCGTCAATCCCTTGGAGCTTACAGAAGAAGAACGAAAGACGATGAGCCCCGCACAAATTCGATATTGGGACGTGAAGCAATGAAAAACGGCATAGGCAGTAAAAGAACTGGCAGGATTTTAGCGGGCATGTGGCTGGTATTGTGCTGTGTTTTTGGCGCACAGGCGCAGAACAACTACGACAGTGGTCAGCATATTGAAGTGGCATTCGAAGGCTGGGAGGCCATGCCTGATGGCACCTTCAATCTGCATTTTGGTTATCACAACGAGAATTGGGTGGAGATGCCGAGCGTCCCGGTGGGAGACAACAATTTCTTTTCACCGGGAGAGCAGGATAGGGGGCAACCGACCTTTTTCCAGCCCAGGCGCAACCGCTTTGTGTTTACAGTGAATGTGCCTGCGGACTTTGGTGACAGCGAACTGGTGTGGACGCTGACTTCTCCAAATGGCGAGACCCGCAAAGCCTACGGATCCATTACCCCTGACTATGTGGTGAACAAGGACCTGATTCAATCCGAGACTGGCGCCTTTGGTGGCGCAGGCGGCTCTGCCGATGGTGACATGAATCAGCCTCCAAAGGTCACTGTGCTGGAGAGCAGCGTACGCTCTGCGAAGGTCGGTGAACAGATCGTCTTGAAGGCGCTGGTTGAAGACGATGGCTACCCCAAGACACGGCGAGGACCGTCGAATCGCACGGCAGCATCGGAGTGGCAGCGCATCACCCGACCGCCTTTGATCGCGACCGTCAACAAGATCAATGGACTGCATCTGTCTTGGGTTGTCTATCGCACTGCCGACGGCGGTAATGGCAACACAGTGGCATTCAGCCCGGAACAGGTGAAAGTCTGGGAAGACACACGGCCAGCGAATAACTCTCCGTGGAGTTTGTACTGGGTACCGCCACCCGTTCCAGCGGATGGCATGTACGAGGCGACGGTTGTCTTTGAGGAGCCCGGAACTTATGTGCTCATGGCAAGGGCCGATGATGGTGGCCTGTTTCACGATCAATACGTGACGGTGGAGGTGACTGGCGACTAAGTGAGGGTCAGCAGGTGATGGCAAGCAGTGAAGGCAGTTGCAGTGGATGTTGTTTGATCAGTAGTTCAAAAAATACATAAGAACTCATTCGTAAGGGATATCACAAATGTATAACAAGAAAAAGGCAAAGACATTCTGTCGTACCACTCTTGCAGCCAGTATCGCCGTGGCCCTGTCTTCTGGTGTCACTTATGCCCAGGACGGTACCGATGTAGAAGAGATCGTTATTACCGGTTCGTTTATCAGAGGCACTCCACTTGATGCCCCTTCTCCCGTGCAGGTGGTGGATCGTGACGCAATCGAAGCGCAGGGCGCCGCTCTTGTTTGGGACGTCATCAAGAATCTGGGCGTGAACTCCGGTTCATTTGCCGAGGGTGGTTCGGGGGAAGTGACCGGGACTATCGGCACGGCACAGGTCAACCTGCGCAATCTGGGCGAGAACTCCACTCTCACACTGGTCAATGGCAAACGTCTGGTGCCATCGGCCGCGCTGACGCACAGCGGTGGCGAATTCGTGGACTTGAATTCCGTGCCACTGGTGATGACCGAGCGGGTTGAAGTCCTCACGGACGGCGGGTCAGCGCTCTACGGTGCTGATGCGGTAGCGGGGGTGGTCAACGTCATCATGCGCACCGACTTTGAAGGATTGGAAGTTTATGGCGATCTGCAGAAAGTACAGAAGGCAGATGATGTATATGACTCAACGGTCAGTGCCATCTGGGGTTGGGCGACGGAGGACGACAATACGCACTTTGTGCTGTCCGGTGAACGCTTTGATCGTGACCTTCTGCCGGCCACCGACGGCAACTTCTACGACGACAGCACCACGCTGATTACCGGCAATGTGAGTGCCTTGGGGGCACCCATCACCTCGGCAGCTTTCGGTGCGCGGCCGAATCCGGCCTACTTCAACAATGGGCTGCGTGATCGCAACCTTGCTGAATGGTCGACGCCCTCCACAGTCTATTCTGATCCGCTGTGCAAGAGTGGGCTGACGGACGAGAGTGGCAATGAGTTCTTCATTCTGGGTGAACATCCTCTGCAAAGAGGCGCACTGGGCCTGCGCAGTGGCGCCTGTGTGGTGGATGAGTCCCAGTGGGCAGCACTATCCTATGACACCAAGCGTGATAGCGTCGCCGGGTCTTTCGATCACACCTTCGAGAACGGCACCGAGTTCTACTCATTTTTCCAGGCATCACAACAAGAAACCATTCGATCGAGCAGCGGCTATGCCCGTTCCTTCAGTAATTTCTTTCTGCCATCTCCCGGTGCCTACAGCAACGCAGCTGGCAATGTGTTTGAGCTGGGGCATTACGCGCCGATGTTCGGTAGGGCACGTCCCACCAACATCACGAGCAACCCTACCGACTTGATCAATGGGGGCCCGAATGTGGCTCACTACACCAGCCTCGCGTATGGAAATACCCGGCCTGGCAACGACGAGAACCGCAACAACTCGGAGAGTCAGAGTGTGCAGATGGGGCTGAAAGGCGAATTGCAAATTGCCGAGCGCACTCTCGAATGGGATTTGAGTTACAGCGCGGGAAGTTCCAGTTCCGAGAAGCGTGTTCGCGAGTTCAGCCGTCAACGCGCCCACCTGGCTTCAGTTGGCCTCGGAGGGGAAGGATGTGTGCCCAATGGTGTGCCGAACTTTGATTTCGTGAAACAGCCTGCGCCCAATGGCTGGGGCCCGTATGCCAGCTATTATCGTTTCATATTCGAGGGCTTCTTCGCCCAACCGTACGAGCCGATTTCCTATGCGTTGACCAGCAATAATCATGGGCAAGGCAACTGCAAGTTCTATAACCCCTTCCTGACGTCCATGACCAAAGCCAATGTGGCGAACTCGGATGAGCTGTTGAACTGGATTTCCCAGGTGCATCTCAATGATGACCGTCGCAACAAGCTGGGTGTCTGGGATGCCACCGTCACGGGGGCATTGTTTGAACTCAGCGGTGGCACAGCCGCCTTTGCGGCTGGTGCACAACGTCGTGAGCGCAACGCCAAATCGCGTTCCTCGTCGCTGAGTGCTGGATATGAAAACGCGATTGTCGCCTACCAGAATGGTGTGGTCTCCGAGCGCGGCTGGATCGACAACAACCTCAGTTGTGCCTCTTGCACCAGTACCTACGATCTGGATCAGAACACCAATGCTTTGTTCCTGGAACTGTCATTGCCGTTTATCGAGAATGTCGAAAGCCAGGTAGCGCTGCGCTGGGAAGATTACGGTGGTGCCATTGGCGATGAGATATCACCCAAACTGGCGATGAGCTGGCGGCCGATGGAGGAACTGCTGGTGCGTGGTTCCTGGTCGCAATCCTTCCGTGCGCCCAACCCCGGCATCATCGGTGACGGTTTGGATTCATCGTCAGCCACCTTCCTCGACCCGCTGAAAAATCAGGCGGTACGAGCAGGACTGCTGCCACCGACCATCGCCAACGCCCGTCTTGCCAGCACCTTTACTCTCGGTGCGCCCGCACCGAATGTCGGGAACGAATACGCTGATACGTTCAGCACTGGTTTCTTGTGGACGCCTGGCGGCAGACTGGAAGGGCTCCACCTGCAGGCTGACTTCTGGCGTTTCGAGGTCGAAGATCGTGTTCTACCAGAGACAGCGGGCTCGGCGATGTCACGACAAGTAGCCGCTTTCCAGGGCGCAGCCAGCAACCCGGCCAACTACATTCTGAATACCAGTCTTGATACGGCCGCTGCGCAACTTTATGTGGCCTGTGATCCGAATGCATTGTCAGCTCAGTACGGTGCCAATTCTTCGCAGAGGCTCAACTGTGTGGTTGATCCACGCAAGTACCAAGTCACCGGCGTTGAGGAGAGTCTGCTGGCGCCGAATCGTGGTCTGATTCAGTTGCGCCTGAGCGCGATCAATGCCGGTGAAATCACATCGGATGGCGTGGATATCAAGACGGGTTACCGCTGGGAGAATGACTGGGGCAGCTTTGGCGTAAATCTGGATTACACTTTTGTCAGCCAGTATACGCTGTCGAATGTGCCGGGCATGGACAATGGTCTGCTCGATGTCGGGATCTACGACGCGGCGGGGACCACAGGTGATGGCAATCTGGTGCGTTCATTGCCGGACCACAAGGCATTGCTGACGATGTCCTGGAATCGGGGTAATCACGCTGTGAGCGCGGTTGGCCACTACACAGGTTCCTATGAGGACATTACAGTGGAGCAACGCCTGAAGGATCCGCAGTTCAACGCGTTTGCGCGTTCGCTGCTGAGCGCAACGATCGATGCTTATGACAGTTGGGATTTGCAGTATCGCTACACGCACGCCTGGGCGAATACGAGTCTTGGTACCACAGTGGTCACTGCCGGGGTTCTGGATGTGTTCAACGCCAAGCTGCCCTACCGTGAACCGGTGAGCGTCTTTGACTCAATCTCGTTGAATTATGACGGGACGGTTTTTGATCCGCGCGGTCGCCGCTTGTATGTGCGAGCGCTCTGGCAGTTCTGACAGACGGGCTGAGTCGGGAAGCTGAGAGATCTTAACGATAAGGGAAAGGATCGCGAGCAGGCTCGCTCCCACAGGAGCGAGCCTTGCGTCAATCAGGCAGCAACTTCGCGGATGTTGACCAGCGGGATGGTCTTGGCATGTTCTGCCGCGTCCATGTACGACTTGATCTCGTTGAAGTTCAGGTAGCGGTAGATCTTGTCGGACATGGTGTCCACGTTCTTCATGTACACCATGTACTCTTCCATCGTGGGAATACGACCCAGCACAGAGCTGACTGCCGCCAGTTCGGACGAGGCCAGGAATACATTCGCGCCTTCGCCCAGACGGTTCGGGAAGTTACGGGTAGAGGTAGACACCACCGTCGAGTTCGGCGCCACCCGTGCCTGGTTACCCATGCACAGTGAACAACCCGGCATCTCGGTACGCGCACCGGACACGCCGAAGACGCTGTACACGCCTTCTTCCACAAGTTGATGTTGGTCCATCTTCGTCGGCGGGGACACCCACAGACGGGTCGGGATCACGCCCTTCACCTGCTTGAGCACTTCGCTCGCGGCACGGAAGTGACCGATGTTGGTCATGCACGAACCGATGAACACCTCGTCGATCTTCGTGCCCTGTACGGCCGAGAGCGGCTTGATGTCGTCCGGGTCGTTCGGGCAGGCCAGCAAGGGTTCCTTGATCTCGTTCAGATCGATTTCGATGATTTTGAAGTACTCGGCATCGGCATCCGGCTCCAGCAATTCTGGATTCTTCAACCATTCTTCCATCGCACGGGCACGACGCTCGAGAGTACGGGCATCGCCGTAGCCCTGGTCGATCATCCAGCGCAGCAGCGTGATGTTGGACTTGAAGTACTCGATGATCGGTTCCTTGTTCAGGCGGATGGTGCAACCACCAGCTGAACGCTCTGCCGACGCATCGGACAATTCGAAAGCCTGTTCCACCTTCAGATTCGGCAGACCTTCGATCTCGAGGATACGGCCGGAGAAGATGTTCTTCTTGCCCTTCTTCTCGACGGTCAGGTCACCGGATTGCAGCGCAGCGTAGGGGATCGCATTCACCAGATCACGCAAGGTGATGCCGGGCTGCATCTCGCCCTTGAAGCGCACGAGCACGGACTCGGGCATGTCGAGCGGGATCACGCCAGTCGCCGCAGCAAACGCCACCAGACCGGAGCCGGCCGGGAAGGAGATGCCGATCGGGAAGCGGGTGTGGGAATCGCCACCGGTGCCGACAGTGTCAGGCAGCAGCATGCGGTTCAGCCAGGAGTGGATAATGCCGTCGCCCGGACGCAGCGCGACGCCGCCACGGGTCTGAATGAAGTCGGGCAGCGTGTGTTGTGTCTCGATATCCACCGGCTTCGGATACGCTGCCGTGTGGCAGAAGGACTGCATGACCAGATCGGCAGAGAAGCCGAGACAGGCCAGATCTTTCAATTCGTCGCGGGTCATCGGACCGGTGGTGTCCTGGGATCCCACGGTGGTCATCTTCGGTTCGCAATAGCTGCCGGGGCGCACGCCTTTCACGCCACAGGCTTTGCCGACCATCTTCTGTGCGAGCGTGTACCCTTTATTGGACACTTCAGGATTGAAGGGCAGGCGGAAGATTTTTGAAGCGGGCAGGCCAAGTGAGGTGCGCGCCTTCTCAGTCAGGCCACGGCCGATGATCAGTGGGATACGGCCGCCAGCGCGGACTTCGTCGAGCAGCACTTCAGTCTTCAGCGTGAAGGTACTGATGACTTCGTTGCTGCCATGGCGGGTTATCCGGCCTTCGTAAGTGTAGATGTCGATAATGTCGCCTGTGTTCAGGTTTTCAACGTCACACTCGATCGGGAAGGCGCCCGCGTCCTCCATGGTATTGAAGAATATTGGAGCAATCTTGCTGCCGATGCACACACCGCCATCGCGCTTGTTAGGGATATGCGGAATGTCGTTGCCGATGTTCCAGAGCACGGAGTTGGTCGCCGATTTGCGTGATGAGCCGGTGCCCAGCACGTCGCCGACCAGTGCTACAGGGAAGCCCTTCTTCTTCAATTCCTCTATCTGCGCTGCTGCATTGGTGACGCCTTCGCGCGGCATCTTGTACATCGCCAGTGCGTGCAAGGGGATGTCCGGGCGCGACCACGCATCTTGAGCGGGGGAGAGGTCGTCGGTATTGGTTTCTCCTGGCACCTTGTAGACGCTGACAGTCAATACTTTCGGCAATTCCGGCTTGTTGGTGAACCACTCGGCATCGGCCCATGATTGCAGCAGCGCCTTGGCGTGCGCATTGCCCGCTTTCGCGCGTTCTTCGACATCATGGAAGGCATCGAACATCAGCAATGTGTGAGAGAGTTCCTTTGCCGCCTGGGCAGCCAGCTCTGGGTTATCGAGCAGCTTGACCAGTGTCACGATGTTGTAGCCACCGAGCATGGTGCCCAGGAGTCTGGTCGCCAGCGCCTTGTCGAGGATTGGAGACGACGCCTCGCCATTGGCAATGGCAGAGAGAAAACCAGCCTTTACATAGGCTGCTTCATCCACGCCAGCAGGCACGCGATTGGAGATCAGGTCGAGCAGGAAGGCTTCCTCGCCCTTGGGCGGATTCTTCAGCAACTCCACCAGCGCGGCGGTTTGCTCGGCATCAAGCGGCTTGGGAACGATGCCTTGTGCAGCTCGCTCGGCAACATGTTTACGGTAAGCTTCTAACACAGTATTTCCCTCGTGAATTGAGACCAATCAAAGTCCTTTCAGGGTTCTGATTAGCTGGTAAAATCGGGTGGCTAGTTTAGGCGATCAGGCGCTGGAACTCCAGTTGAAAGCGGGTCCCCCCGGCAGCAGAGCCGACACCGTTGCGCTGTATATTGGACTGTATATTGAACTGTATATTGAACTGTATATTGAACTGCAACTTGAATGACAACCAGACCACCACAGGATGCCCGATTGAACGCCACCGATATCTCCAACATTGCCCGAACCCCTTGTATTGGTGTCTGCTCCACGACCTCCGTGGGTGACTCAATCTGTCGGGGCTGCAAGCGCTATGCGTTCGAGGTGATTCGCTGGAATGGCTACTCGGATGCTGAGAAAGTGGCCGTATTGCGCAGAATCGAGACGCTTACCATGCAGATCATGCAGGACAAGTTTGTCATCCACTCCGAGTCACTGCTGAAAGAGGGCGTGCAGGGTTGTCGGCTGCCAGTCAATGATTCGCTGTCTTCCAGCTGCTGGCTGCACAACCTGTTGAAGAAGGGGCCGGTCGATAAACTGGTGCCCGAAGATTTCGGATTTGCCATCAAGGACGCCTATCGACACATGTCACTGGCGGCACTCGCAGAATTGGTTGACGAGGAATTGTTGCGTTTGTGCGGCGCGCACTTCGCGCGCTATTACCAGCTGACCGACAGTCTGTCATGAGATGAGAGCGTGCCCGGATCGCGGGCTCTTGCTGATCGGCTCTTACGCCGCAGTGTGGGGGAAGTACTTGAGATCGTAGCCCGCCGCAGTGAATTCCAAGGCCCAGCCCTTGCTATCCCAGCTTCCCAGGACGATACGGTGTGCTTCGTTGCGGCCGTTGATTGGTTCCTGCAGGCGAATGGTGTGAACGGCAGGTCGATGGGTGTGGCCGTGAATCATGAAATTGACCTGCTTTTCATGCAGCAGGTTAAGCACTTCCTGATGCGTCACATCCATGATCTCGGAAGCCTTGCGGCTGTTGTGTTCCTTGCTCTGCTGGCGGGCCTGTTGCGCAATCATGTGGCGTTCTACCAGTGATTTCTCCAGGAACTCGTTCTGCCAGCGCTCCGAGCGCACCATTTTGCGGAACTTCATGTAGTCTGCGTCGCGGGTGCAAAGGCTGTCGCCATGGATCAGCAGCACCTGCTGGCCGTAACAATCGACGATGGCCGGTTCTTCCAGCAGGGTCGCGCCGCAGCGCCCGGCGAAGTCCTTGCCAAGCAGGAAGTCGCGATTGCCGTGCATTAGAAATATGCGGGAGCCGGAGGCGCTGAGAGCTGCAAGCGCTTTTACCACCGTCTCTGTCAGCCGATTATGATCATCGTCGCCAACCCAGACTTCAAATAAATCCCCAAGAATATACAGCGCCTCGCATCCCGCCGCCTTTGTGGAAAGGAAATGCAGGAAGCTGGCAGTAATCACCGCATTATCGGATTCCAGGTGCAGATCTGAAATGAACAGCGTCTTCTTGGATTCCGACATGTTCAGCTGTTACTTTCTGGGGTGGTTTTAGAAGTAGCTGTTTCCGGATAGTTAACAATAGTAGAGGTCACGATAATCTCATCAACAGGAACGTCCTGATGTCCGGACTTCGAGGTGGTACGACATTGTTTGATCTTGTTGATCACATCCATGCCTGCCACGACCTTTCCGAAAACCGCATAGCCCCAGCCTTGGGCAGTTTTGCTCTTGTGGTTGAGGAACGTGTTGTCGCTGACGTTGATGAAAAATTGTGCAGTGGCTGAGTGCGGATCAGAGGTACGAGCCATCGCCAAGGTGCCAACTGCATTGGTGAGACCGTTGTCTGCCTCGTTGACTATGGGCTTGCCAGTAGGCTTCTGATGCAGGCCTGATTCGAAGCCACCGCCCTGGATCATGAAGTTATCAATGACGCGATGGAATATGGTGTTGTCATAAAATCCGCTTTTTGCATACTGCAGAAAGTTGGCGGAGCTGACCGGTGCTTTCTCGAAGTCAAGTTCAACAGTGAAATCACCATAATTCGTTTTGAAGACAATCATTGCTTACAACCCTGGATAGAAAGCGGCTCTCGCCTCTTATGAGAAACACATGGAGCGGTTATAATACGTCCTTTGCAACTTGTGAGAAAGCAGAAACGACGATATGAAATCTTCCGATACTGTCAATGTCAGCAGTGCCAATAACAGCATCAGCCATAACGGTGAAGCTGTTGCAGGATCGACTGCTCCGGCACCTTCGAATTTTATCCGCCATATTATTGAGCAAGATCTGCAAACGGGCAAGCATAACGGGCGTGTGCAGACACGCTTTCCACCGGAACCGAATGGCTATCTGCATATCGGGCATGCGAAATCCATCTGCTTGAATTTCGGTGTCGCCAAATCCCACAACGGCTTCTGCAATTTGCGTTTCGATGATACGAACCCAGAGAAGGAGAGTCAGGAATTCATCAATGCCATCAAGGCTGATATCGAGTGGCTGGGGTTTCACTGGA
>JACCDX010509511.1_pt1 | contig 13525 bp, 18 predicted proteins | sample 7449681 | NCBI WGS metagenome assembly JACCDX01 (sample SAMN15323450, study PRJNA562643) | freshwater metagenome | isolation source: river surface water | place: USA:Blue River Watershed | collected 2017-08-18
ATCCAACTCATTCATGATGCGCTCTTTATGTATGGGTTACTGCCGTTTGTCCCTGCGGGAAAGAACGACTTGCTGGATGCGATCCGTGTTTATGTGAAAGAGAACAAGACAATGGTGTTCGCGGGCCACGGGGTCTTGATTGGCATGACGGCACTCGTTGCAATGACTCTACATGAAGTTGGGGATGTGGGTAAATATACGTTCCTGGCTCTCGTGGTGGTAGGTATTCTCTATGGTCTGTCGGCGGTGATTATGAAGCCAGCACCTCCGCCGCCTCCGAAGCAGGAGCCTTTCAAGGATAAACGCGTAGGCTATTATTAAATGGTGTTAAAATAGGTGAATATGTCCACGAGCAGTTCTTCGCAACAGAATGAATTTATAAATGTTCCTGTTGCGAATAATTCAGGGCAAGAGATGGGTGCGTCCGCTCTCACGAACTCGGGTGTGACAAATTCCGGTAATTCAGGTGCGAGTGAATTGAGCCAGTCTCTTGGCATGAGCCCTGATATGGAGAGTTTGAATGCGAAACTGAAGGCGGAGGCTGCGGCAAATAGCGCTGCCACGTCTACGAGCGCTCCTATGGCGAATAACTCTGCGCCTGCGATGAATAGCGCCCCCACCTCTACAAGCGCTCCTGTAGCGAATAACTCTGCGCCTGCGATGAATAGCGCTCCTACATCTACGAGCGCTCCTATGGCGAATAACTCTGCGCTTGCGGCAAATAGCGCTGCCACGTCTACGAGTGCCCCTACGTCTACAAGCGCTCCCGTGGCGAACAACTCTGTGCCCGCGATGAATGCGATACCTTCGCCAGAGGCCCCCGATTTTGGCCCTACCGAGCCGCCTGCCGCTGTCCCTCTCCCGACACGAAGGGTGGGGCGTTCTAACAAACAGGCCGCTGCCGACGCAGGTCAAGCAGCGATGTTGACCCGTCTGCGAAACATCTACTCTAGAGAATTCGCCAATATTCCTGAGAAATATCGCCCGAAGCCGAAGGCCTATGTGGCCCGCGCTGCCTATTACAAGCCTGATGATACTTCCCGCAATGCCTATATTCAGAATTGGATCTCTAGAGATCGCAAGGCCGCTGAGGTGCGTATGGGTCAGCGCCCGAAGCCCGCCCGTGCGCCTCCGAAGGAGGAGTCAGTGAGTCTGAATTCCGCATCTCTCTCTTCCATGAATTCTTCGGCAAACATAAATTCCTCCGCCAATTCTCTGAATTTCCATCCGCGCGCAAAAGACCTCCGTGGTCAGGTGAAGCAGACGAAGCAACATCTGCGGGAATTCGCCGGTCGTGCTACGCGGAAATTATTGGAACGCGCAAAAGATTCTGCGACCCGAAAGGTGGCCAAGAGTCTCGCGAAAGAATTCAAACACCAGGTAAATTCTCTCATGGTTCTTGTGAAACGACAGGCGAAAGAATTGGAGCACGCAGCAAAAGAGAGGGCTCGCCAAGAATTGAAGACGCGCAGTGAATCGGAGCAGAAGCACATGAGCAGCGCTGCCAACGAAATCGGTCTGAAAACGCGCAAGGCGAATAGAGGAACTGCGATAAATTCCTATAACGATTAATAACAGAGGACGAAATGTCAGGACGTCCAACAAAACGCCAGCGCACAACCTATAGGGCAAACGCGAATATGAATAATACCCTCAAACGTGAGGGAAAGGGAGATAGTATCACAAAGACAAAAGAGAATGTCTGCTTTGTCTATGGGCGATTCAATCCTCCTACGCGCGGTCACGTCCATCTTTTAGAAGTAATCCAGACGCTGGCAGCAGCAAATAATGCGGATGCCTATGCCTTTCTTACAAGCACTATTAAGCCACCGAAATCCCCTCTAGATGTGTATACAAAAGTGAAATTCTTGAAGAAAATGGTCCCAGCCGGTTTCCCTGTGAAACTCATAAACACGACCGAGTGTGACTGCAAAACGGCGCCCCAGGTCATCGGAAAACTGAAGGATGCCGGCTATGACGTGAAGAACATGACAATGATTGTTGGAGAGGATCGCGTGGACGATTTCTCCTTTATACGTTCTGCCGGCGCAAAAGTGATCACCGATCCGGCTCTTGCGAGGGCAGAAGAGGGAGAGGGGGCGGCCGCATCGGCCAATCCGGAATTCGCAATGTCAGCGACGAAAATGCGCGAGGCGGCCGTGGCAGGCGATTTGGAGACTTTCATGGGCGGCACAAAGTTGGGTCAGATGACTGCCGATGATTCTAAGGAACTCATGAACAAAGTGCGCGTGGCCATGGGTTATCCCGCGACAGGCGGGGGGAGGGCTGCGACGAGACGTTCTATGAGAAGGAGGACCTAGATTCTGCGACTCTTTCCTCTGCGTTTGCTGCGCCGTCCGCGGCGCACAGGTCTACGCGTCCGCCGTAACTGCCGTAATCGCCGACCTCCCATCTGTTTGGGAACAAAACCAGGTGCTGCCATGGCGCTTCGTATAGCGTCATGATAGTGCTTGAAGACTATCTGTAGGACCTTGTGCGTCTCAGGAACCATGGACCCCGTGACCAAAGCCGGATTCAAAAGTGTCGTCTCCGTTTTTTCATTCGCCTCTTTCGTCCCCTCTAGAGGGTTCGGCAACTCCTGCCCCAGCGACTTGATATAGGGCGAAGGATAACGCTCATACCCTGCGGCCTTCAAGGCACCAGCAAAGGGGTCGCCACTGACATCCACTATCGGCTTCCCCTCTATAGAGATGTATTCCAAGTAATAAAAATAGACCTGTTCAAAGACTTCCTGTAGGACAACATAGGAAAGGAGTTGTTCATCTTTTCCAATATAAGTCGGCTTATTCAAATTATTTGGAACACGCCCCTGCTCCGCATCCGCGACAATACGCGTATGTTTCCGAAGATAGGCTAGGCATTTTCTCCAGAGGCTCCCGTCGGCCCATGCCTCCATGGTTCCGAGAGTGCTCGTGACGGCCGCATAGCAGCCCGTCGTCTGAATTCCTGTATCGGGGTGTTTGTGCCACTGGCGACTATAGTGGGGTTGCGAGGCAATCAGAATTCGGTAGGGGCTTCCAGGCGCCCCGAACACTTTGCGAATTTCGCCCCAGAGCGCGAATTCCCATGCGGCCAATTTTGTAACGAATGCGCCCTTTTCTTCCGCTGTCTGAAGCGGTTTTACGAGATTTTCAAAGAGTGTGTCCGCATCTCGGAGGAAAACGGGAATTCCTGGAAAATCCACGAACGCCTTCAGACGGAGCGCGCGGAGAATCGCATTGTCTATTGTCTTATTGTCCGCAGCCTTTCCGACTGCGTATTCGGGCCACTCCACGCGGCCAAACATCACATTCGGATGGGCCTGAATTTCTGCCCACTCCCTCTTGTGTTTCTCTAGACGCTCCGGTGCTTGTTTAGACTTAAAGGTGGGTGCCTCTAAACTGAGTGTGTCCGTCATAATGAGCACTTTCCAGCCTGCGAATTCTGGCTTCTCGGTCACTTTCAGATACTGAAGAATCCCTGACTTGTAGACATCGGTCTTCATCCAAGTTGTGTCTTGCCCCTTGAAATCGGCGCATTGGGCGCAGTCCTTGTCTCGAAAGTAATAGGTGGTCACAAAGAGCCCTTTTGGGCTTGTGGAGCCAGTATATTCTATAAATCCAGCGGTCTCTTTATCAGGGTCTATGGGTTTTTTCATGGCCATAGCCATTCCTCCTCCTACCCTATAGACAGAAGAAATGCGAAAACTCATTCTCTATAGGGCCCATTTCACAAATGAATACGTGGCACGTATTGAGGCAGCAATTCCCAGTGGTTGGCATCTGATCCAGTCATGGAAGACGGGCGCCGCGTCTGCGGCAGCCCCAGATGTCCTCTGCACTCTTTCGGGATCGCCGACACAGCAAAAGACGCAGACTCTCAAAGTGCGTTTCGGGGGCGGGGCGGCGGCAGGCGCGTTCACTCTCCCCCTCGGAAAATTGGGGGCCTTTTTAGAGAGTCTCGGCCAAAATTAGAATTCCCAGGAAAATGCCGAATTCCACGGAGGAAGAATTAGCCTCCGCGGCGGCAGGTACCCTGCCGAAACCTGAACTCGCGTATAATTCTCACCTGGAAGAATTAATTTCCTCCGAGGCAGAGAAGGCCCTCGTTCTTCGTTGGCTCCACAATCATGCAGAGCACCGCTATAGTCGGTTCAATACATGGATTACACTCCCTGTAATTACAATTTCAACGCTCGCTGGCACCGCCTCTATTGGGTCCCAGTCCCTTTTTGGACCTGACGCGCATGCCGCGCCAATTCTTATAGGGATGATGAGTCTCGTAGTGAGTATTTTGAATGTCGTGGCGAGTTTTTTCGGCTGGGCCAAAAGGGCTGAAGGTCATCGTATTTCCAGCATTAACTATGGAAAAATGCACCGGTGGATCTCTATTGAACTTGCCCTGCCTCGCGATCAACGAATTCCAGCAAAACATTTTCTGAAAGAGATTCGCCAGCAAATTGATCGGATGAATGAGACGTCGCCGCAAATTCCCACGGAAGCGATTGGCGAATTCCGTCTCAAACTAAAGGATCTTAAATCAGACGTCTCTCTTCCGGAAATTTGCGATGAAATTACATGTGTGAAAGTGTATCAAGGAGAAAACATCCCGAGCGTATCAAGTCTTTCAGAAGGACAGGTAGATTTTGTAGAAGAGGAACGTGCGATCCCAGAACACCAGAAGGTAACTACGAAATGGGCCGCAAAGGCAACGATTGACTGAGCGGAACCTAAACGTCTATAACGAAAATCCTCTCAGACACATGGCGGAAATTCCGTCATGTCCCTCCGATTATACGCATGCATGGATGCTACAAGAGAATAATATCTACACACTTGTCTGTCGCCCTCTAACAGCCAAGGAACAACATTTGAAAGAGGACCTCTGGTGGACCGGTATTACGGGCATATCACTATTAGTATGTCTAGGCTTTTTCACTCTTTTACTAGGGTTTTGTGGACCGAAGACGCAGCGTCGCCGTCGTGTTCTGAGTAACGGGTCTATTACGGAGCAGGAAGTGGAGGTGTAGGGGGGCGGTCACTCTCTCCTGGGATATTAACAATATAATTCGCAGGAACAAGAGGCTGCTCTAGTACAGACCGACCTGAAGGCGGTGGGGGAGGACCTGCCGGCGGTTCCGGATAGGCAGGCAGTGATGGGGAACCACCCCGCTGCTTCAGATTCGTGATAGATGGAAAGACTCGTGTCGGAGCGCGTACATGGCGGAGAAGGGGTGCTGCCAGGGCCGCAACATTTGCCAGTCTGGGTGCTGTGAACCCTTTAGGGGAATATACATCGCTATCGTCAGTGCGTTGGCGGCGCCGTGCCTGATTTACACTCACTTCATCGAGATCACCGGCGATCTCTGGCTTCTCAATATTCCGATGTTCAAATTGTTTATTGAACATCCGAATAATGGACGGCAAAATGGAGGGCGATGAATTCTCCAGACGATCCTGTTCCTGCCGAACTGCCTTTAGAAAATCGAGTGCGTTCTGGCGCTGGTCACGGCGAAGAGCAAGTTCATTTGTAATGACACGATAGAGTTTGCCGTATGCGAGACCTGCTGCACGATGGGCCTCCATCATCTGCTGCGATTTCACATATTGGTTCATAGTGATGAGGACTGCCGAAAAAATGCTCACAAGACCAATGATAGTTGTGGCGTATTTTTGCTGCTCTGCGTCCGGAAAAAGAGAGTTGAGACTCATGGTGAAACTCCCATTCAGGGTCGAAATAATCACATTTGGTATCGTCAAATAGAAATTCATGGACTCAAAATGGAGTTGGCATTGGTTATGGAGCCAACGCATACAATTCGAACGCTCTGAAATACTTTTCAAGAGACCCTCTTGAAAGGAATTCCATGTAGAGGAAAGTGAAGTAGATGATTCACTCTGTTGTCCATCATTCCCCTGGTCGTCCATCCCCTTTAATTGATGGTGGTAGAAAAGAGAAAAAAGTTTGGCTGGATTTTACGCACACATTTTATCTAATCATCTGTAAAGAATACGTTCTTCAGCCCGTACTCTCGCATACACTTTTCAAGAAACAACTGGCACGAGGGACATGGCTTAGAGCCCATGAATCGTTCGAACCCTTCAAGACTCCTGTTCTTGGAGAACCGCATAATGTACATATCGGCACCCCTAAGTTGCGATATATCACCGAGGTCCTTCACTACATTGCGCTCCGCGTGGATCGTATTTGTGGACCAGCCAGAACCGCGACTGCGGCTCCCTACCTTGTTCGTCGCATGCGCGATCACCTTTCCGCGCTTCACAAGCACGGCAACGTGAATGCTGGTCGCATGAACATCCCTGAGATTCCTCGTGCGGGGGTCGGCGAGAAACTGCTCCAGGATAGAACGCTCCTGGCGGTGTAGAGAGGTCATTTCTGTCTTCTATAGTTACAGCACTGGGCTCGAGGCTGCACCGCCAGGTCAATTTTTGTCGTCGTCGCCGCCTAATGTAAAATAAGTCGCCGTCTCGTAGCCACTTTTTGGAATCTATCGGTCGCGAATCCGAGAGCGCGCGAATTCTGTTTCCAGGCAATTCGACAGACCTCTGGCGTTTTGAATTCGGGTTTCACATATATAAGCGCGTATCCATTCTGGCCCACAGCCGCCTTACAGATTTCTTCCGTCTGTGTTCGCACGAATTGGAGTGCGAACCCATTTTCTTTGACGGCAACAAGGGACAGATAGGCCATTTCTCGCTCGTAAAGTTCTGAATTCCAGAATTTCTCTTCAATATGTCCTAATGCTAATCCGTTTTGAGCCACGGCGATTTTATAAAGGTCAATGGTTGGATAGGGGACGTAGCGAATACAGAGGCCATTCTTTCGAACGGCTAGTAGACATACATCAGGGTGTGGAATGTGGATACATCCTAAAGAGTGAGGGTCCTCTTCAACCGCGTAGAATTGGAGAACAAGAGAGGGTGCCTCGATATACCGAATCAAAAAAGGGCTTCGTTTCAGGAGGTCTAGGGGTTCAAAATAGCGTTTGACGAATTTCGGAATAGGAACAGAATTCCGAAGAATACACCAATCTACGCGGAATTTCCGCAGACCGATGCGTTCAACATTGGACTGCGGTAGAAAATGAACCTCTGCGATAAACGCATTATCTTCATAGAGATCCAGCCACCAGGGAATATCTTGGATGCGACAAAAATACATTCCTCCAGGAATACATGCGCTTATGTCTAGAGTATATTGAATTCCTTGATGATACATTCCTTCGCGCAGAATTTTATAGTATTTATGGTGTTCCATCACCGAGCGCCATCTGCTCTTTCATGAGAATTGCGGCAATCGCGTTCCCTCGTTCCACACCCACAAGCCGAATACACTGGTCCAAGAATTGTTCAGGAGAATTAGCCGCATATGTGAATCCGTGGCGGTCAAAGAATTCGCGGAGCGCGTCGGCATTGTGGATTCGCTTCTGAATCTCTTCCTCTAGGAAATGGGCACGGCAGAGGGGCTCATATTGATCACTGCCACCTACATTTACTTGCGTCGTAGGCGCCCCTGGGCGCCGATACGTAAAGATAGCCTCTGTGCCATCGCGGCATTTTGTACAGAGGGCTGCCATTTTTGTGACTTTATTACAATAGGGAATCAGATGCATGAGTTGGCCGAAAGGTCTGCGTTCCGAATCGCCGTCCAGGCCGACACAAATGACATGGCGGCCATGCGTCTCTACGGCTGGCAAGACGAACTGAATTAGATCTGGAAAGAACTGGGCTTCTTCAATAATAATACACTCGGCAGCCTGAAAATCATCATGTTGAAAGAGTTTGAAGAGGCGGTCGACTGCGATGGCGGGGAAGGCCTCTAGATTGTGGCTCACGATTCGCGCTGCTTCACCATAACGCCTGTCAATATTATTTGTGACACAAAGGGTGCGTCTACCAATGATCTTATTTCTGCGCAGGATGCGGAGAATTTCGGAGGACTTCCCCGCGAACATGGGACCGAGAAGAAGTTCAAGAGACATGGGGGTATTGTACTAGTGAAACAGAAGAATAGGGGGTGTGGAAGCAATTTTATCCGGCTGATTTAGAATGCCGACCCCGCTTGATGCCTCTGTGAATGTTGGCTATGTGGAGGCGGAGGATGTTTACATAGTGTTCAGCGAGTACTATGGCGATGGGACCATCTATGGTCGCCGTGAACTGAGTCTGCCCTCTGGAGAGGCGGTGCGGGGTGCGGGAAAGACATACGCGGATTTGATAGCGGCGGGTGTGCTTGTTGCCGATGATGTAGCGGGGGCTCTGAATGGAGATCTGGCGCGCGTGCCTGTGGACGCGCCTGCGGATGCGCCCGTGGAGCCCCCTGCGGAAGCGCCCGTGGAGGCGCCTGTGGAGGCCCCTGTGGACGCGCCTGCGGATGCGCCTGCGGATGCCCCCGTGGAGCCCCCTGCTCCTGTGCCCATCGGCCCTCTCAGTGTCCGTCTAGATGTCTGTGGAATGGTCGTAACATATGAGAATGTGAAACAGGTGAGAGTAACAGACTCTAATGGAAATGTCGTTTACTCTGGCTTTTAAAAAAACATAAAGAAGAAATGTTCCAGACATTCGCAAGCGTTCTGAGCGAGGAGCAACTCCGGTCTATCCGAGATCGTCCCGAGGTGGCCCAGGCTCTGACAGACATTCAGTCAGGGCGCAAAGTAGTCTATTTCAGTATCCCTCTCACAGATGATATCAAGCAGACACTACACCTCCGTCTAGGGCTTGATCTCTCGGGTCTGAGCACTATCCCTATGCGTTGGATCAAGGGTGATATCGCTCCGCACATCGACACCGGCGCAGGCGCATTCTCTAATACTTATTTGATGTATCTGACGAGTAGTGATGGCTCATTTCGTGTAGGCGAAGACACATATCCTATCGTTGAAAACAACGCCTTTGTCTTTAATGAGGGCCTCTCACACGAGACCATCAACACGGGCACAGAGCCGCGCCTCTTGCTCGGTCCTATGAGCGAGGCCGGTATACCCGTTGGTGGGACGTTTATAACATATTTTCCGAGCGAGGCAGATGCCTTAGCATTCACAAACGTTTTAGGATACAATGCAAGTAGTTTTGTTGTTGGAAATGTAGATTCAGGAACAACAGGTGGATTTACAAGTTGGAGAATTGCCAGCAATAGTAACGGCCCTGCGAATCAGGCCCTGGTATATAATAATGGGGTTACACTTTCTGGCACACCCTTTGTGAATTATTACTATCTCTATCCGACTATCCCGTGTTTTCTAGAGGGCTCTAAAGTGCTGTGCCTAGTTGACAACAAAGAGGAATATGTCCCTGTAGAGGAATTGCGCAAAGGCACTCTCGTAAAGACATCCCGTGATGGATACAAGAAAGTAGAGGTCGTAGCAAAAGGAGCCATTCAAAATCCTGGTACGGACGAACGCACAGAGGGTCGTCTCTATATCTGTAGAAAGGAGGTGTATCCTGATCTGGAGGAGGACCTCGTCATAACAGGTTGCCACTCCCTTTTAGTAAATGAACTGACGCCCGAACAGCGCGAAAAAACAATCAAGAGCCTCGGTCGCATCTTTGTGACGGATGGAAAGTATCGCCTAATGGCTTCTATTGATGAGCGCGCAGAGCCGTGGCAGAGCGCGGGAACCTACACGATCTGGCATTTTGCCCTAGAAAATGCTGATGAGAATATGAATTATGGTGTGTTCGCAAAGGGCGGCCTACTCGTGGAGACCTGCAGTTTGAAGTTTATCAAGACAAGAGGGAATATGGTCGTAGTTGAGTAATTTTATAATATAGAATAGAAAATGTCTCAAGATATATTTGTGAGTAACTCTAAAGAGATATGGGATATTCCTATTCTCTTTTTTGCTATTTTGACGATTGATACAATAGTCCTCTTCCTAACGCGCGCATATCCGAATCTGCTCGGTTCAAACTTGAATATCTGGTATGACAGATTCGGTCTTGCCGCAGTCCTCTCCGACGTCACAATTATCCTAATAGGATTCTTAATAGCCAGATTCATCTATACACGCTTCATATACCCAAAGTATGGAAATAGCCATATACTCTTTGTAGCCCTTTTAGTCCTCGTCCAGTTCGTTCATGATGTTCTTTTCTATCTTTTCGCGATTGTTCCTATACCTAGAGGCGCAAATCAAATGATGGATGTCTTTAAGGACTACGCAAAGGGAGGTCAAAAAATACTCGCGGGCGATGCGGGGCTGATGATAGGGTCCTATTTGATGGCTATTCTCTATAAGTCTATGCCGCAAGATGCGTTTGTAGCGAGTAGTGCTGTTGTTTCGTATATGCTTCCGTATGGTTTATATGCGAACTGGAAGTGAGGCTCTACTGGCCGGTGCTCCCGAGCCGCGCGACTATTGTCGCACGGCAACGTCTCAACGGGCCTTATTGGCCCGTTGACCCGAAACCCCCCTCGCCCCGAGCCGTCTCAGGCAGCGATCCGACAGCGCGCACAGCCAGAATCGGCCCCATATTCGGCGCCACAATCTGGAAATAGCGCTCGCCGCGCGTGAAACCGGTACCGCTATTGCCGATTTCCTGGGTGCGCACCACAGGCGCCTTCAGAACGCCGCGATAGGACGCATCAATCACACCTACAGAGTTGGCCATCATATGGCCGGTTTTGTAGATGGACGAACGTGGGAGCAGCCAATAGTGGACTGGCTTCCGTGTTGCGATATCTACAAGCATAGCACGAATACCAAGATTTAGAAGGCGGGCCGGCCTACCAGGCTCCCCATTCCAATCCTCCGCCACCGCCAAGTCAAATCCCGCATTCTCAGGGTCAGGCGCCACAGCGCTGTAGTTGTAGTGGGAAATGTCCTTTGCGGCCTCCTCGACACACGTGAAGAGCACATAGCCGCGCTCTGCGTCCTCAATCAGCGCCTCCGTCGTCTCATCAAAGACAATCCGAGGCATCTTTTTCTCCCTGCCTAGAGTGTCTCGGGGCGCGCCGCTCAATTTTTGACCTCTCGCCACCGCCTTAGGGCGTCCATTCTATGTCCTTACCAGAGCATGGAATGCGACGTGCATTAATCATATTCGGGCTTTTAGCCTTTGCGAATAGTAGCCGTATTTTAATCGGCGACCAGGTTCTACCGACTCTAACATCAACTGCTTCACGCAGTTCAACACGCACCTCTACATCTACGCGTACTGCACTTTCATCCTCCGTTGTAAGCCCCTCTGGGCTCGCGTCTATTTCTATAAGACCGACCGCCGCTGCGTCTCCGACCCCGCTGCCCTCTAAAACATCTACAGCATCCCCCTTTACCACGGCCACCGCCCTACAAACACGAACAACCACTTCCACTATATCGGTTTCGCGCACGAGCACTTCTACGCGCACTACTACGTCTAGTATATCAACAACAAAAACGACAACCGCGTCTCCGGCAAATAGTGTTACCGCACGCGCATCAAGATCGCCCTCTGCGACCTCCACGGCCAGCCATTCAGGTGTCGCAAGCCACACGAGAAGTCCCACTTCAACGGGATCCCTCTCAGCCCAGAGAAGTCGATCTGCTAGCGCAAGCAGTATACCAAGCCGCACGACGGCAAGGTCTCTTTCCCCTACGACAACCTCAACTGCGTCGAAATCCATATCTACCTCAAGATCGGCCACTTCCAGTGCCACGGCATCGTCTACGCCCACGCGATCAAGATCGGCCTCCGCGAGCCCGAATCCGACGGCGACGACACCCGTCTCCAAGACAGAGACTGCCTCTTCTACACGAACGAGATCCTCTACATCATCATCTACACAAAGCGCCTCGGCTCCACGCTCTCGCAGTCCAACCGCGTCGGCTTGCGCCACCAGGTCCACGCCACCCTCTCGCACACCATCCACTACGACAACGCAAACGGCTACTACTACAGAATCACGAACGACAAGTACAAGAGGTACTAGCACACGTGCCGCACCTCCTACACCACTACCTACAAAATCCGCAGAGCCCAGCCGTTCTGTATCGGCGAGCCCGCGATATACCAGGTCAACCTCTACAAGTGTATCACCGCCTCATACTCGTTCGACATCCATTAGCACCACCTCTAGCGCCTCTATTGCGAATACGGCCACGACAACGACATCCCCTTTAGCCACAAAGTCGCAGACGACAAGTGCCACAGGCTCTGTAACCGCGCGTGAGACGCGAAGTCCGACGACATCTGGCTCTATAACTGCGAGCGGGACTTCTTCAAAGACGACAACGGCTACGACAACCGATTCGCCCTCTATACGTGTCACGCGCACTACCTCCCCCAGATCCACTGATTCCAGAAGCCAGTCGGCCACGCGCACATCTACCCCGACGAAATCCACTACGCCTTCAGCATCAAACACAGCGAAGAGCACGCGAAGCGCATCTTCAACCATCAGTACAACCAATAGCGCAACGCCTGTACTAACATTTTCAGCCAGTGTATCTGCCTCGCACTCTGGCTCTGGCTCAGCATCAGCCTCGGCCTCCGTCTCAGGAAGCACAAGCATTTCAGCGTCGGCTTCCGATACTACAACCGCATCGCCTACATCTACAGGCTCTTCTAGTCGTTCTATTTCAGTCACGAGAACAACGTCGGCTACCACAACCTCTAGTCGGACCACGAGTTCCACGAGATCGCCAAGTGGTTCCACCACGGGGACACGCTCAACGACTCTCTCGCGCAGTATTACCGCATCAAGCACATCAAGCCGTTCTCCACATGGGTCTGGAAGTAGCACTGCTCTAACGACAGGTGTGCCAACACGTGAACCAACCTATACGGATTCAGGCACGCGCACGCCAACGGCATCCTCTTCTGGTAGTTCAAGTGAAACCCCAATGGCCTCGGGTTCGGCCTCTGGGTCTGCTTCTACGAGTGCTTCTGTCTCTAGTTCTGTAAGTTCTACTGCATCTGTCACCTCTTCAGGCTCCAAAAGTGAAAGTTCATCTGCCTCCATTTCATCCAGGGAAACGAATACGCCGAGTCCACTCTTTAGCCAGTCTGAAACGGGAACAGCGAGTAGTTCTGGTTCTAAAACCCCCTTGGCAACTCAAACACCTTCTGCTAGTTCGTCGCACTCCCAGAGTGGCTCCGCGAGTCTATCGGCATCTGGAAGCCCTTCAGTAACGGAGACTTCCGCGGCAAGTCTATCAGCATCTGGAACTTCGCTTGAATCACAGAGTTCTTCGGCCAGTCCATCCACCTCTGGAACTCCTCTTGCCTCCAAAAGTTCTTCAGAGAGCCCATCGGTTTCTAGTAGCCCTTTAACAACGGAGACTTCCGCGGCAAGCCTAACCCCCTCTGGAATTCCAACAAACCACCCAACAAATTCAAGTAGTTCCTCGAATTCACAAAGTTCGTCAGCAAGTCCGTCCCCCTCTGGAACCCCGCTCCCCTCTCAGACCCCCTCGGCGAGCCTGTCCACCTCTGGAACTGCACTCGTCTCTCAGACCCCCTCGGCGAGTCCGTCCACCTCTGGAACTGCACTCGTCTCTCAGACCCCCTCGGCGAGTCCGTCC
>JACCDX011042603.1_pt1 | contig 13525 bp, 6 predicted proteins | sample 7449681 | NCBI WGS metagenome assembly JACCDX01 (sample SAMN15323450, study PRJNA562643) | freshwater metagenome | isolation source: river surface water | place: USA:Blue River Watershed | collected 2017-08-18
ATCCTGCGCGATCCAGTTGGCAATGCTCTGCGCGGTCGGCCCGAACTCGCGGGACAACTCGGCGGGCGTGCGACCGGCGCGGGCCAGTTCAATGATTTGTTGACGAAACTCCGCCGGGTACGGCGGCCTGGATTTGGGCACTTCGGACTCTTCGTTACTGCACGGTAAGGTGTCCGTGAAAGTGGGTCAACTTCACTTTGAAAATTTTGCACTATTCTGCGAATCTCAGCCACCACGCAACCGAGTTCATGCCTCCCAGCAATCCGGACAACCCAATCATGACGATCGGGGAAGTCGCCGACTACCTTAAGGTCACCGAGCGAACCATCTACCGGCTGGCGGGAGCCAAGCAGATCCCCGCCTTTAAAGTGGGAGGAAGTTGGCGCTTTTCCAAGCCGGCTATTGATGGCTGGATCCAAGATAAATCATCGATGAAGTCAAACAGCATCGCACAACAAACGCAATAGCAGCGTGACTTCAATCTTTTAAGAAAACATGATCGATAGCGCTTCCCCACTTACATCAGCATTGGAGCAGTTGCGTCTGAAACTGCTCGATCTGACAGGGCGAAACCGCCTCATCAACTTCAAGCACACCGCAGGCAAATCTCTGCAGTTTGTTGAAGGCCATCCTGCCGCTATCTATCAAAAGTTAGTTGAGGCGAACAATAAAGCCAGCATCAGCGTCCTCGGGCTGCCTGAACCTGCTCGAAGAGACTGGGTCGAGCGCAATGGACGCCTGCAGCGGCCTGAACCCCGAGACTGGGCCAAATCCGTGGGCGTATCCGCGGGGTATGACATTTCGGGTGCAGGGGAAGAATCGGACCAGTCCAATGTTCGCGCACTGATGTACCCGGACGACCTGGCCAAGCATTGCCGCAAGATCGAGCGCGAGGCCACGCTGGCGATTGAGGAGACCGGCGCGAACATGCTGTTTTTGGTGCTCGGGTTCTTGGAATTCCCGGATCAGCGCGATAGCGACAAGACTTTCACAGCCCCCTTGATCAGCGTACCCGTGTCGCTGCAAAAGAAGGAAGTTGCGGGTATCCAGCAGTTCTCCCTCCAGTACACGGGAGACGACATCTCCGAGAACCTCTCTCTGCGAGAGAAGCTGCGTAACGACTTTGGGCTAGTTCTGCCTGAACTTGGTGAAGAACAGATCGACGTCAATGGCTACTTTGCCGAGATTCAGACGATCATCAAAAAACAGCCTGGATTTGCACTCAAACACCGAGTCTCTTTGTGCCTGCTCAGTTTCAGCAACATGCTGCTGGTTCGAGATTTAGATCCAACCAAATGGCCTGCAAACGGAGATAAGAATTCCCTCATTGATCACCCAATCGTTCGCGAGGTGTTCGAGGGCAAAGCTGATGGCGGAGGAGCAGGTCTAAGCCTGGCCGAAGAACACTTGGTAGAAGACGGCCCGGGGGCCAGCATCCCACTGGTCTACGACGCTGACAGCTCTCAGCACAGCGCCCTCATCGATGTCTTGTCACTCAAGAAGAACTTGGTGATCGAAGGACCACCGGGTACGGGCAAGTCTCAGACGATCACGAACTTGATCGCTGCTTGCCTGGCTGAAGGCAAGAAGGTGCTCTTCGTTGCAGAGAAGTTGGCTGCTCTTGAAGTCGTGAAGAACCGCCTATCACTGGCTGGCCTCGACCCGTTTGTTCTTGAGCTGCACAGTAACAAGACCAACAAGAAGCGGGTCCTGGAGGAAATAGCTAAGCGCACCACCTTCAGACCCAATCATCCCAATGACCTTCCCCGTCTGCAGCAGCAGCTAGAAGCTCACCGCCAAGATCTCAAAGCCTACACGGACCTGATCAACTCCATCGCGCACAACGCATTTGGTTTGACGCTGCATCAGATCATGTGGCGAGCCGAGAAGCACCGTCAAGGTTTGAGCAGCGAAGAAAGCATGCTCAGCCAGATCAACATCGACGATGCAACTCAAATTTCCGAATTCGAGTTCGGTCGACGTATGGACTGCCTGGGTTACCTTGGCTCCCAGTACAAGTCGGTCGGAGGGTTTGACGCAAGCTGCACCTTCTGGGGCTTCTACCCTGAGCGCCTCATCCCCGGCGATGAGGTCAAACTCACCCAGCTTTTTGAAGCAGCTGATGAGTGGGGACAGGCCTTGGTAGATGCTTCGAAGCACTACTCGCAAGTGCTCGGAGGCCGCATTCACAACCTCTCACTGGAGTTCAGCAGTGAGCAATTGGCCGTACTCAAGAAACTGCTTGAGACTGCCAATCAGCAATTGCCTCTGCACCTCATTCCTGGGTTCTTTGAGGACGACGCGACAGGAACCAAATCCGCTCAGGCACTTGAGGCCTTCGCCAAACAGGTCGAACAGTTCCACAGCCTCGAAGGGGCGGTCAAAACCGCTCTAAAGCTCGAATCCAGCGTCACCAAGTCTGGAACAGATGACCTCAAGGGCTTGCAGCGAATCGCGGGAAGCTTGGGCGCAGAACTGGGCACGCTCAATGAGCTTCGCACCCTGCATCAACAACTGGTTGAGACGTCGGGCAAGCTTTCGTCAGCCAACGCCAACTTGGTGATGTTCCTGGGCGAGAAGAAGATTCCTTACAACGGATCGACGCAGAAGCTCGAGCAGTTACTCGGTTTTACCGATCTCGTGCTGGATGCCCCAGAGGAGCACTTCCATCTCCAGACCCCTGGACTGACTCGAGACGGCGCAGTCCAGGCCCTTGAGCAGTTGCATGCCCTCCAAGGTGAGTGGACTGGTCTTGAAAAAGAACTCGGGGACTCGCTCTATGTGGACACCTTGCCGCATGAAGGCGATATCAAGCAAGCCATCCTGACCCTGCGAGAAGGCGATGCGTGGTACCGCATCTTCCAAGGTCGATGGCGCAAAGCGGTAGGGCTGCACAAGGCACTTCAACGCACCAAGCTCAAAATGCCTGGCCACAAGCGGCTAGAGCAGCTCGAACAAATCGTCAAACTGCTCGGCCTCAAAGAACAGTGGAAGTCCTCGCCGACCTGGACGCAGTTCCTCGGCTTCCCCGCACCAGCCATCCCCACCCCATTGGAGGGATACGTGGCGCTGGCGAAATGGAACCGAGGCATCAAAGTTGCCTCAGAAGATATCCAAGCCGTCCTGATCGACCCAATCAGCTTCACCGCCGACCAAGCCCGCGCCCTGCGCCGGGAATTCTCGACGGTCAAGCTGGAAATCACGACTGCCATTGCAGCAGTCAAAGACGTCAACGCAAAGCTCAAACGCCTCTCTGAATTCAGCGGCAGCAATCTCCTCGATAAGGTGTTGGAGAAGACCGGTGAATTCACAGAAGCCCTAGAAAACCGATTCGAATGGCTTGAGTTGGAGGCTCGCAGTCAAGCTACCTTCAGCCAAGTGATTACCGGATGCGACGCAGCGTTGGAGCGCTCGTCGCTGGAGTCACAGATTCAAGCCAATGTCCGCGTCAAGTTGCTCCTCGGCGATCTTTATCTGGGCGTGGACACAGACTGCTCGACCGCCATCGAGGCTCTTTCCTTCGGTCAAAGCATCGATGGTCTCAATTTGTCGCCGCAGGTCAAGTACAAGCTGCGCACTGGGCATCCGATTGAAGCCTGTCGAACTCTGGTTGCTGCACTGGAACCTGTCCACACGGGATTGAAGCAGCTTGAGGGCTTACGCAATGCACTGTCCCAGTTCGGGAGGTTCGAACTGGACACATGGACCGGCGCACCTGCAGATGAGGACTTGGAACTGTTTGTCAGCGCCCTGCATGGCGCAGTTCAAAAGGCTGTGGCGGATAAGGACCTTTTGATTCCTTGGTCCCTGTACTTGACTCGCCGCAAGGAGGCCGCTGAACTGACCTTGTCTGAGTTCGTCGAGCTCCTTGAGAGAAAGCGCATCAAGCCCGACGAGTTGTCCAACGCTTACGCCTACTGTACCTACAGCACGATCACTCGAGAAGCCTTCCGCACCATCCCCCAACTAGGACGCTTCACGGGCCTCAAACACAACCAGATCCGCGACGAGTTCAAACGACTGGACAAGGAGATTATTGCTCTGCGTGGCAAGGCAATCGCCTACGAATGCACCCGCAAAGCCTCTGCGCCTCCCGGCAGAAACGGCGCCCGCGTTGACGATCGCACCGAGATGGTTCTCCTGAACTACCTCATGCCTCAGCAACGCCCACGCATGCCTGTTCGGAAGATCCTCACCCGCGCGGGCGGGTCGATTCAGGCGCTCAAGCCCTGCTTCATGATGGGACCGCAAGCCGTGGCGCAATACCTGGCTCCTGGGGTCATCAAGTTTGACCTCGTCATCATGGACGAAGCATCCCAGTTGAAGCCTGAGGAGGCTATCGGCTCAGTTGCTCGTGGTGGTCAATTGGTGGTGGTTGGGGATCCGAAGCAGCTGCCCCCGACGTCGTTCTTCTCGCGTATGACCCAAGACGGTGACGGTGGTGATGATCATTTCACCACCACGGATGCAGAGAGCATTCTGGATGTCTGCTCATCGCACTTCCGGCCAACTCGCTCCCTGCGCTGGCATTACCGATCGCAGCACCATTCGCTGATCGCCTTTTCAAACCACAGCTTCTACCGTGGCAACCTGGTGATCTTCCCCTCGCCGTATGGCCAGGGCGGCAGGCTCGGTGTGCGCGCCGTCTACCTTGCTGACGCCATTTACGAAAACCAAACCAATCTGCGCGAAGCCAAGCGGGTCGTGGACGCAGTCGTTGAGCACATTGCAACTCGCCCGAACGAGTCTCTTGGCATCGTCACGCTGAACATTAAGCAGCGAGACTTGATTGCTGAACTACTGGAAGAGCGGCTGAAATCGGTTCGTGGTGCCGACTCCTACCGGGACCGTTGGGCGACAGAGGGGCAGTCCTTATTCATCAAGAATCTTGAGAACGTCCAGGGTGATGAACGTGACGCCATCATCATCTCTACGACCTTCGGTAAGCCACCAGGATCCAGCGCAGTGCGCCAGAACTTTGGCCCCATCAGTCGTCAAGGCGGCTGGCGTCGATTGAACGTGCTGTTCACCCGCGCCAAGAAGTCAATCGCTTTGTACACATCTCTGCGTCCCGAAGACATCGTGATGGATGGCACGACACCGGACGGAACCAAGGCCCTGCGCAACTACCTGGAGTACGCCCGCACAGGTTCTCTGCCGACCATCGCGGAGACAGACCGCGAGCCAGACAGTGACTTTGAGATCTCCGTCATGGACATGCTCAAGATGCGTGGCTATGAAGTTACCCCGCAATTGGGCGTAGCGGGATACCGCATTGACATTGCCGTCAAGCACCCAGACGCACAAGGCTCATATCTGGCAGCGATCGAATGCGACGGCGCAACCTACCACTCGGCCTTGTCAGTTCGCGATCGTGATCGCATCCGTCAAGAGATTCTTGAGTCGCTGGGTTGGCGTGGGCGCATCTGGCGCATTTGGTCAACAGACTGGTTCCGCACACCAAGACAAGAAACAGAGAAGCTAATCAGCTTCCTTGAAGACCTGCGAAATAGCTGGAAGCCGGAACACGCCTCAGGTGAGGCGTGGATCGAAGAGGGTCAAGGAGCGGGACAACCGGCGGCACGCGTAACCCAAGAAGTGGAACCTGTCGAGAACGCTGCTCAAGCAGAGATGGATCGTGAGGCTGTTAGTTCAGTCTTGATCGACACAGAGGACGATCTTGAGATTGAGGTGGGCGATGTGATTCGCTACGTGGATCTTGCCAAGCCGAGTGATGTGCTGACAGTGCAAATTACACATGGCAAAGACGACTTCGCAAACGGAATCGTTAATGAAAGTCGTCCTTTAGCTCAAGCACTAATTGGAGCCGTTGTTGGGGATGAAGTTGCACTTCACCTTGCTGGTAGCGCCTCCAAGACCTTCCAAGTCATAGAAATCAAAAGAACAGAAATCTGATGGTCATATCTCTAACCACTCTTGAGTCTCATCTTTGGGAGTCCGCAAATATCCTGCGCGGCCCAGTTGATGCTGCTGACTTCAAGACATACATTTTTCCGCTGCTGTTTTTCAAGCGCATCTGCGATGTCTGGGATGAGGAATACCAGGAAATCGTCGATGAGACTGGAGACGAACAGCTTGCATACTTCCCCGAATCACACCGCTTCCAGATTCCCGACGATTGCCACTGGGCCGATGTACGTGCCAAGCCAACCAACGTTGGCGCCGCTTTACAGCATGCTATGCGGGGAATCGAAAAAGCCAATCCAGACACTCTCTATGGCGTTTTCGGCGACGCACAGTGGACGAACAAGGATCGTCTGGCGGACGCGCTGCTCAAGGATCTGATCGAGCACTTTTCCGCGTTGCCGCTTGGGAACAAGAATGTGGCGTCTGACCTCGTCGGCGACGCCTACGAATATCTCATCAAGAAGTTTGCCGACGCCACCAACAAGAAAGCCGGCGAGTTCTACACCCCGCGCAGCGTGGTGCAGCTGATGATAGACATGCTCGATCCGAAGGAAGCCGAAACCATCTACGACCCGGCTTGTGGCACCGGCGGCATGTTGCTGGCCGCTGTGCACCACGTCAAAGAGATGCACGGCGACATCAAGCGGCTGTGGGGCAAGATGTACGGGCAGGAGAAGAACCTCACCACCTCATCCATCGCGCGGATGAACCTGTTCCTCCACGGGATCGAGGACTTTCAGGTGGTGCGCGGCGACACGCTACGCAATCCGGCTTTCTTCGAGGGCGACCGGCTGGCCACCTTCGACTGCGTGATCGCCAACCCGCCGTTCTCGCTGGAGAAGTGGGGCGAGGACCTGTGGATAAACGACCCCTTCGGCCGCAACTTTGCCGGCGTGCCGCCCTCATCCAGCGGTGACTTCGCCTGGGTACAGCACATGGTCAAGTCAATGGCTGACGTCAGCGGACGGATGGCCGTGGTGCTGCCCCAAGGCGCTCTGTTCCGCAAAGGTGTGGAAGGCAGCATCCGGCAGAAGCTGCTGGAGATGGATCTGGTCGAAGCCGTGATCGGGCTCGCCCCCAACCTTTTCTACGGCACCGGCTTGGCCGCGTGCATCCTGGTCCTGCGCAAGCGCAAGCCGGTCAAGCACAAGAAGAAGGTACTGATCGCTGATTCGTCGCGCCTGTTTCGCCGGGGCCGCGCGCAGAACTATCTGGAGCCCGAGCACGCCACCGAGATCCTCGGCTGGTATCGCAGCTTTGCCGATGTGCAGGACGCGGCCAGGGTCGTCAGCCTTGACGAGATCAAGGCCGAGGACTGGACTCTGAATATTTCGCGCTACGTCCTGCCGCCCCTGCAAGAAGACATCCCGCCGCTGCCAGAAGCGATTGCAGCATTTAAGGAAGCGCTGACTCGCTGCCGAGAGGCCGAAGATCGCCTCGCGCAAGTAATGACCGAAGGGGGGTGGCTGCGATGAGTCTCCCGTGCAATCGTATAACCCAGCAGGAGCTCGAAAGCTACCTCTGGGGCGCCGCTGTGCTGCTGCGCGGCCTGATCGACGCCGGCGACTACAAACAGTTCATCTTCCCCCTGCTGTTCTACAAACGCGTCTCGGATGTCTGGGAGGAGGAATACCAAGCGGCGCTGACCAACTCAGGCGGCGACCTCTCCTACGCGCAGTTCGCGGAGAACCACCGCTTCCAGATCCCCGAGGGCGCGCACTGGAACGACCTGCGCCAGACCCCGAAGAACGTCGGAGCCGCCATCCAGAAGGCCATGCGCGCCGTTGAGACATCCAACCCGGATCTGCTTGACGGCATTTTCGGCGACGCCCCCTGGACCAACCGCGAGCGCCTGCCCGACGAAACGCTGAAGAACCTGATCGAGCACTTCTCGACCCAGACGCTGTCGGTAGCCAACGTCCCCGAGGACGAACTGGGCAACGCTTACGAGTACTTGATCAAGAAGTTTGCCGACGACTCAGGCCACACGGCGGCCGAGTTCTACACCAACCGCACCGTAGTCCACCTGATGACGCAACTTCTGGCGCCACAGGCCGGCGAGTCTATCTACGACCCCACCTGCGGCACCGGCGGTATGCTGATCTCGGCGCTGGACGAAGTGAAGCGCTCGGGCGGCGAGTACCGCACGCTCAAGCTCTATGGGCAAGAGCGCAATCTGATCACCTCGTCAATCGCGCGCATGAACCTGTTCCTGCACGGCGTGGAGGACTTCGAGATCATCCGCGGCGACACACTGGCCGAACCCAAGCACATTGAGGGCGACCGCCTGCGCCAGTTCGACGTCATCCTGGCCAATCCGCCGTACTCGATCAAGCAGTGGAACCGTGACGCCTGGAGCAGCGACAAATGGGGGCGCAACTCGCTGGGCACGCCGCCGCAGGGCCGCGCCGACTACGCGTTCCAGCAGCACATACTGACCAGCCTTACCGACAAGGGGCGGTGTGCCGTGCTCTGGCCGCATGGCGTGCTGTTCCGAAACGAGGAGCAGGCCATGCGCGCCAAGATGGTCGAGCAAGACTGGGTGGAGGCCGTCATCGGCCTGGGGCCCAACCTGTTCTACAACTCCCCGATGGAGTCGTGCATCGTTATCTGCAACCGCAAGAAGACGGCTGCACGCAAGGGCAAGGTGATCTTCATCGACGCGGCGAACGAGGTCACCCGCGAGCGCGCCCAAAGCTTCCTCACGCCCGCTCACCAGCAGCGCATCCTGGCCGCCTACAAGGCGTTTGCCGATGTGCCCAGCTTCGCCAAGGTCGCCACGCTGGCCGAGATCGACGCAAATGCGGCCAATCTGTCGATCCCATTCTACGTGAAACGACTTACCAGGACCATCGCCACCGACAGCAATGGCGATGCGGTGTCGATGCGTTCGGCCTGGGCGCAGTGGCAGACCGACGGCCGTGCCTTCTGGCAGCACATGGACGCCCTTGTGGAGACGCTGGATGGCCTAATTCAGGAGGACGTCGAGCGTGTCTGACGAGAACAACATAACCCTGAAGCCAGGCTGGCGTCGGGTGAAATTCGGCGATGTGGTGCGGCAATGCAAAGAGAAAGCCGATCCGGAGAACTCTGGTCTCGAGCGCTATGTCGCCGGAGACCATATGGACACCGACGATCTGCGGCTGCGCCGTTGGGGCATCATTGGCTCGGGGTACTTAGGGCCAGCGTTCCACATCCGGTTCATGCCGGGACAAGTTCTCTACGGCTCGCGACGGACTTATCTGCGCAAGGTGGCCGTTGCGGACTTTGAGGGCATCTGTGCCAATACGACTTTCGTGTTGGAATCGAAAAACCCAGATGAGCTTTTGCCGGAGCTCTTACCTTTCTTGATGCAGACCGACGCATTTAATGCGTTCTCGATCAAGAACTCGAAAGGCTCGGTCAACCCCTACATCAATTTCTCTGACTTGGAGAAGTTCCATTTTGCTCTACCGTCTGTTGACGATCAGCGGCAGATTCTGAAGGTCCTAACAGCGGCGGAAGCGTGCGCAGTAGCGTTTGAGGAGGCGAAAGAGGCACACGAACGGCTGCTCGCATCATTCATTCAGGACTCCTTCATGGACTTTGATAGCCGCCATGATCACAAGCCCTGCAGCGAGCTGATGGAGAAGATTACTGTGGGAATAGTGGTCAAGCCTGCCGACCTGTATGTTAGTAACGGGCAAGGTGTACGAACCTTAAGGTCTCTTAACGTATTCCCAGATCGCTTCGTGCTCGATGACTTAGTCGAAATTAGTTTCGAGGGGCATGCATCTCACGGGAAGTCGGCGTTGAGCGCTGGAGACATTGTGGTTGTCAGAACTGGAAGGCCGGGTGACGCCGCCGTCGTTCCCGATCGCTTGGCGGGCGCGAACTGCATCGACTTGATTGTTGCAAAGCCGGGCCCGTCAATAAATGCAGATTACGCGGTCACCTTTCTCAACTCTCAGTTCGGACGCCGGATTTTCAGTTCGGGCACAACTGGAACTGCACAGAAGCACTTCAATGTTGGTGAGTTTTCGAAGCTCAGGCTGCCCGTTCCCCCTCTCGCCGTGCAGCAAGAGTTTGTCATGAAACTTTCAGAGCTTAAGGCTCCGATCCAATTGCTCGAGGAACGACTCCGAGCTGCGCGCGCGACGAAAGCGATCGCTCTAGCTTCAGCAGTCTTTGGGGGGTGATCGCAATGGCTTTCAACGAATCGAACACCGTCGAAGCCTACGTCCGTGACCTACTCGCAGGTCCTATCAAGGCGGTCCCGGCTAACACGGTCCAGGAGCCGCTCGTCAGCTACGGTCATAGCCCCAAAGGAATCGGCTGGCACTACGCCGGCTCGGCTGAGGTACCGCGCCAGATTCAAGAAGTACTGGTCGAACCCTGGCTGCGCGATGCACTGATCCGCCTGAATCCCGAGATTGCCGCTCAGCCCGACCGCACCGATGAGGTGCTCTACAAGTTGCGCGCCATCGTGCTCTCGGTGCGATCGGACGGCCTGATCCGTGCCAACGAGGAAATGACCGCCTGGATGCGTGGTGAGCGCTCGATGCCCTTCGGCCACAACAATGAGCATGTGCCGGTGCGGTTGATCGACTTGGATGACCTGTCGCAGAACCAGTACGTCGTCACCCAACAGTTCACCTACCGCGCTGGACCCACCGAGCGTCGCGCCGACCTCGTGTTGTTGGTCAACGGCCTGCCGCTGGTGCTGATCGAAGCCAAGACACCGGTCAAGAAGTGCATCAGCTGGGTGGATGGCGCAGTGCAGGTGCACGACGACTATGAGAAGTTTGTACCGGAGCTGTTCGTCTGTAACGTGTTCTCGGTGGCTACTGAAGGTAAAGCCTACCGGTACGGCTCTATTGGGCTGCCGGTCAAGGACTGGGGCCCTTGGCATCTGGATGACGATGGCGATGATGTACACCACCACCCGCTGAAGTCGCTCAAGCTGTCCGCTGAGAGCATGCTGCGTCCCCATGTGGTGCTGGACATCCTCGGTAGCTTCACCCTGTTCGCCACCAACAAGAAAAAGCAGCGCATTAAGATCATCTGCCGCTACCAGCAGTTTGAAGCGGCTAACAAGCTCGTCGAGCGCGTGCTGGCGGGTTACCCGAGGAAAGGGTTGATCTGGCACTTCCAGGGTTCGGGCAAGTCACTGCTGATGGTGTTTGCCGCGCAAAAGCTGCGCATGCACGCCGGACTGAAGAACCCCACTGTGCTGATCGTTGTAGACCGGATCGATCTCGACAGCCAGATCACGGGCACCTTCACTGGGGCAGACATTCCCAACCTGGAAAAGGCGGACAGTCGCGAGAAGTTGCAGCAGCTCTTGGCGCTGGACGTGCGCAAGATCATCATCACCACGATCTTCAAGTTCGGAGAGGCCAACGGCAGCCTCAACGACCGCAGCAACATCATCGCACTGGTGGACGAGGCCCACCGCACCCAGGAAGGGGATCTGGGCCGCAAGATGCGGGAAGCCCTGCCCAACGCCTTCCTATTCGGCCTGACCGGCACGCCGATCAACCGTGCCGACCGCAACACCTTCTACGCCTTTGGTGCCGACGAGGACGAAAAAGGCTACATGAGCAGGTACGGCTTCGAGGAGTCGATCCGCGACGGGGCCACGCTGAAGCTGCACTTCGAGCCCCGTCTTATTGACCTGCACATCGACAAGGCCGCGCTGGACGCTGCCTACAAGGATCTGACCGGCGGCCTGTCGGATCTAGACAAGGACAACCTCGCCAAGACCGCCGCCAAAATGGCTGTGCTGGTCAAGACGCCCGAGCGCATCCGCAAGGTGTGCGAGGACATCGTCGAGCACTTCCAGACCAAGGTGGAGCCGAACGGCTTTAAGGGCCAGATCGTCACATTCGACCGCGAGTCTTGCCTGCTGTTCAAGGCCGAGCTGGACAAGCTGCTGCCGCCCGAGGCCACCGACATCGTGATGTCGGTGCAGGCATCCGACAAGAAGGACCGCCCTGAGTACGCGAAGTACGACCGCACCCGTGACGAAGAGGAACGGCTGCTGGATCGCTTTCGCGATCCGGCCGACCCGCTGAAGCTGATCATCGTCACGGCCAAGCTGCTAACGGGCTTCGACGCGCCGATCCTGCAGGCAATGTATCTGGACAAGCCGTTGCGGGACCACACGCTGCTGCAAGCCATCTGCCGGGTGAACCGTACCTACTCCGAGCAAAAGACCCATGGCTTGATCGTGGACTACCTCGGCATCTTCGACGACGTGGCGGCGGCGCTAGAGTTCGACGACCAGAGCGTCAAGCAGGTGGTCAGCAACATTCAAGAGCTGAAGGACAAGCTGCCCGAGGCTATACAGAAGTGCTTGGCCTTCTTTGCCGGCTGCGACCGCAGCTTGCAGGGCTATGAGGGCCTGATAGCCGCGCAGCAATGCCTGCCGAACAACGAGCTGCGAGACAACTTTGCCGCCGAATACAGCGTGCTGGCCAAGATATGGGAGGCGCTGTCACCGGACACGGTTCTGGGCCCGTTCGAGAAGGACTACAAGTGGCTATCCCAGGTGTACCAGTCGGTGCAACCGTCCAGCGGCCACGGCAAGCTGATTTGGCATTCGCTGGGCGCCAAGACGATCGAGCTGATCCACCAGAACGTGCACGTCGATACCGTCCGAGATGATCTCGACACGTTGATACTCGATGCAGACCTGCTGGAGTGCGTGCTCTCGAGCCCCGACCCAAAGAAGGCCAAGGAGATCGAGATCAAGCTCAAGCGACGGCTGCAAGGCCATGCAGGCAATCCGAAGTTCAAACAGTTGTCCGAACGACTGGATGCGCTGAAGGACCGCTTCGAGTCCGGGCAGATCAATAGCGTCGAATTTTTGAAGCAGTTGCTGGAGATCGCCAAAGAGACGCTTCAGGCCGAGAAGGAAGTCCAGCCCGAAGAGGACGAGGATCGGGGTAAAGCGGCGCTCACTGAGCTGTTCAACGAGGTCAAGACTGCCGAGACGCCGCTCATGGTCGAGCGCGTAGTCGCGGACATCGACGAAATCGTGCGTTTGGTCCGCTTTCCGGGCTGGCAAGGTACACAGGCCGGCGAGCGCGAGGTCAAGAAGGCGCTGCGTAAGGCCCTCTTCAAATACAAGCTGCACGCGGATGAGGAGCTTTTCGAAAAGGCCTACAGCTACATTCGGCAGTACTACTGAGGCCGGTCTATGAGGACGGAAGACACCCTGCTAACGGAGTAGCGTTCATTCGGTACGGCGCCAAAACCCCGATTTTTCGCTAAACCCCTCGCGCCGTACCACGGCAAAAAAGTCAGGAGGTTCTGAGACGAGACAGGGTTTGAGACGAGTTTCGGGGGTGGGTGGCCTTGGGGTCAGTCAGAAGCCCATAGCAAAAAGCCCCGCATGGTGCGGGGCTCTGAGCGCCTGCCAACCCGACTGAGCGAGTTAGCAGGACTTGTTCTGGCGGAGTCGGAGGGATTCGAACCCTCGATGCGGCTCTACACCGCATACTCCCTTAGCAGGGGAGCACCTTCGGCCTCTCGGTCACGACTCCAGCACAAGGGCTGCATTATGCCCCAAGAAACGCCCCCTGTAAGCTTGCAGGCGGCAGTTTTTACCGAT
>JACCDX010165009.1_pt1 | contig 13523 bp, 9 predicted proteins | sample 7449681 | NCBI WGS metagenome assembly JACCDX01 (sample SAMN15323450, study PRJNA562643) | freshwater metagenome | isolation source: river surface water | place: USA:Blue River Watershed | collected 2017-08-18
TCCCAAGACTGTTTAAACCCCATTGTTTCCCGGTAGGAAATCTTCTGGTCTAATGTTTATGCTTGATCCGTTTGAGAACTCGTCACCGATATAAACATCATTTGGTCGTTCGTCTGCAACAGCCATGATAGATTTTACTTCTATCTTTTGAAACTCTTTAACACTCTCGCCGTCGTCGATTTTGATCTTACGAGTCCAGCGACCGTGTTCGATAAGTACCCATTGTCCCACTTTAACGTCTAGGTCAACAGAACTGCCAACTTTGTAAACTTGGGCCCAGCGAGGTTTAACACCGTGTGCCTTGCCGTCATCACTTTGGATAACAATGCCTGACTTGGTAATTTGCTCGCCTAGGTCCATGCCGTGTACAAGAATGTCCGATGGCAACGGACGAACCTGCATTTGTCGTGCTTCGAATTGTGTGGCCATGTTACTTGTTGCCGCCTCTGGTTGCTACTTCTTCACGTAAAGCGTTTGGATTTTGAGCATAGTAGTCTTGCAAAACTTGTTCGCGAGTGCGTACTACTTTACCACCTTCGCCAATTTCGTCGCCACGTGCATTGACTTTCATGTTTCCTACTGCTGGTGTTTTTTCAAAGCGTAGACCCATCTTTTCCATGTCTACTTCTTTGCCACGCATACTCATGTGAGTTTTTCCCATTTTATGTCTCCTTGAAGAATTCTTCTATTGGTAAGTTATATTTAATACTATCTATCTTATGTACCCCTATCAAATAGAGTACGTAACTTGCTACGCTAGATCCACGTCCTACCCCCCAAACTACATTATTTGCCCGTAATGTGTCTACGATAAATTTCATAGCATAGAGAACGTCTAGCATACTGTGTTTCATGAATAGTACTACTTCTTGTTCTACACGTTCTCTTTGCTCATCTGTTTCACACATTGCAAAGATCTGTTGTATTAGATCTGGACAATATTCATCTGGAACAAACCATTTTTTACCCATTCCGGTTGGAGGAATTGGATAGTCTAGGTGTTCTGCATAGATTCTATTTTTATATTGTGTTAGGTCATCAGAACATAGGCAATGTTCCAAAATTTCTGGACCATGCCTAATAATTCCTTCGATAAGTTGTTCTGTTGTGTTGTTAATCGACATTAATCAATTGACCCAAATCGTTATCCGCATCTTTTAGTTTCTGAGCATGCCTCTTAGCGAGTTCTGCTCTATATATTGTAATGCAGGTAGTCAATTGTGTCAAGAGATCTATGCTGCCTAAACGTGCGGCAGCATAATATTTTTTGTTCAATTCAAGAAGTTTATTTTCAATTTCCTGATCTTTGAACTCAGACAAATCTCCAATAAGTGGATGAAACATTAGTTAAATGTACCTAGGTAATTCAAAAATATAATATCTTCGCTATGTTGCCATACTTCAATAATAACAGGATCTGTAGCAGAAGTCACTGTCAAAGTTCCTGGAAATGTTGAAGATTTTTTGAATACAGTAGAACCCGATGTAGTAAGGCTAATGGTTCTTGTAGTACCGTCACCATAGATTTCTAATGTTGCCTTGCCTAATTTTCCTAGACCGTCAACGTCGACTGCATCAGTTGGAAATTCGATAAAGGACAAGCTACAGTTGCCGCCAAATTTTAAAACATGGTGCATTGCTTGTTTGAAAGAGATTTCCTGTGAAGCAGCTACAATAGCAGCGCCATAGTTTTTCTTTCTTAGATACGCATCTTGCAATGTAACAGAGCCAACGACATTATATAGGAAATCATTGTCTTGGTCTGTTCTTGCTACGTTATCCTGTAGATCTTCAATCTCAGTCTTAGCTGCTGAAAAGTTAGTTTTGATACTATCAAAGTTATCACGGAAAACCTGTGTATCGTTGTCCTGGCCAGCTACAGGAAAGTTTTCGTTAATTGCTGCGTAATTAATATTGCTTGTCACGGTAATTTTTCTCCACGTTGCGGAAATGCAAGATATTTATCCTGTATTGTTCCGTCGATAATATCTATTATGTAGCGATCTGCTACGAAATCGATTGTTTTAAAGTCAAACCCATTGGCTTTGATTCTAGCCAGTACGTTTGCAGAATTGCCTGGCTTACAGTAGCATAATGGTAATGCTTTTACATAACCAGTTTCGTAATTGCCAGGTGATTGAATGCTACGCATCCATAATGGTAGAAATTCTCGGTCGTTGTCGCCGACTGTTCGAATTTGCTTACGCATGTTCTTAAATGAGTTAGGAAATATTCTTTGATGGTCGCTGTCACTGACTAACGGAATATCGCTGTCAATTTTAATAGCATCGTAACTAATCAGCACCTTGCTGTTTATAGTGTCAGAAAGTTGTATCTCTCTGCTAATGCTCTTGCCGTTCTTTTCGTAATCGTCAACTACGTCAACATAGATTATTTCGTATACAGATTCTTGTGTTACAGTATCTTTGGCAATTGCTGTTTTTAAATCGCCAAACTTTAATCGCTTGTTGTAGTGATTTCTGCTCATAGCTTGAACATAATCAACTGCTTCGCGACTTTCGATACCTGCATATACTAATACTCTTAGTGATGTTTGAACACCAAAGTTAGGATCTCCGTATCTGTAAATGTATTCTGGTTTAAAGATTGTAGAATCTGTAATGAAGTCGTACCATTCTAAACGTTTGCTCTTAACTTGGAATGCTTTTAAGTAAAGATTAGCAAACGTTTTAGTTGTATCAGAGACAACTGTTAATGTAAATGTCTTATCTAGTGTTGCAAAATTTACGCTATCTCTGGCTTTAATTGTGAATGTAAATTTCTTATCGAAGCTGGTTGTGCCACCATCGTACAGATTTGAAAACTCTCTAGACAATGTAGAACTGTCTTCAGCTGGAGCAAGACTATCGGCTCTTTCGTAGAATCTTGTTAGACCATCGCCAGTGTCGTCTGCAAATTGTCTTACCTTTCCTTCTATCAATCCTGTAGGATAAAATGTTAGCCCAGGCGGCAACGTGCCACTGACCCACTCGTAGCCAATTCTTCCGCCGTAAATTAATGTTTCGGCTTCGATATATTTTTGGCTGGCTTGGTTAGGTTTAATAGTTCCTAGGTCGGAATCAGTTATCCAATTAACAGCACTTTCGATTTCGCCAATAACTTCGACTGTAAATGTTTTATCTGCAATAGAAACACCTGCTACCCAGAAGTTTTCATCTGTAGGTAACATGTTTTTGTGGGCTACTGTACAGATGTAAAGAAGACCAATAAACTCAACAGCATCATTTACATTGTATGTTGTAGAAGAATTCCACAGCCCTCTATATACATAGGATGTATATGCTAGAGATTTAGGAAAATTAGAAGCTCTAATAGTAAATGTATATGTCTTGCTAACACGAGCTTGGTATGGTACTTTGCCAGCAATCTCACCAGTAACAGTATCTAGTTCCATGCCCGGTGGTAGTTCACTGGTACTACTGTCTGGGTTGAGCGGAAGTAAGAAATATGTAATAGTTCCTGTTAAGCTCGGTGGATCGTATACATCTAAGAAAATCGTTACATAGTTGTTTGCACGGAATCTACCTAAATTGCTTTCAGTGATCCAAATAGGTAATCTATAACTAGATGCGTCTGCTTGGAATAGATTTGTATCAACTTGTACAATGCTGTTGTCTGCTTGTAGGAATTCTTCAGTAACAACGTAAATTTTAAATAATCTATTTTCAGTATATACGCCGTCTGTTACAGCAACAACAAAGTTATAGATTCTGCTCAGACGTCTTGGAGTACGACTAGGTTCATTGTAATCGTAGGTAACATTGTCATAATAGAATGTATCGAAACCGTTTGATTTAGCCTCTATGTAATCCAGCGGAGTAATATCTAGCGGAGCAGTATCGTATCCGCCTGTGGTTTCTCTAGCATACTCTAATGCAAAAATTGGATCAGTGAACCCCGAGATAATGCCACTTCTGCTCAATGACAACCCCGGAGGCAACAAGCCACCGTTGGGTACAAGATAAAATTCTAGACTGTCCCCTGCTATCAAATCCGTGTCGCTGGCTTCTAATTGGAAATTTACATAATCGTTGTCAAGGACAAAGTATGCTTGTGCAGGACCTACATTTAAAAATCCTTCATTGGTTAACCATATAGGAGCATCTGAACCATCTACGCCCAGGCTAAATGTTCTGTCTTCTATATCGATACCGTCGCTAGCACGAATAACAAATTTGCTTTCTGTATAGACTTTTACTTCTGTTGGAGATCCTTTAATAGCACCGTTGGCTAATCTAAGACCTCTTGGTAATGTTCCGGCAATTAATGAATATGTAACTGTGCCTACCGAAGACGTTGCCGACAACGGAATGCTAATAATAATTCTTTCTGTTAGTAGTCCTAAACTACCAGCCGGTGTAATCCAGGTTATCATCTGGTCAACCCCTTAAAGAATAGTACCACAGTCTAGGTCTAGGCGTCCCGGAAGAGTAATAGTTCCAAAATCAATATTTGATGATTGGTACACTAGTTGCATTGAATTGTCATACTCACCTGTTATAGAACCAAAGTCGTATGATGTAAGTATGTCAGTTACAGGAATAACCGTTTTAAAATAAACTGTAGAACCAAATGCTGTGACTTCGATGTCTTTTCTACTAGTTACGGAACCAGGAGCAGATGTGCCTGCTAGTGTAATTTCTTGATGTACGCTAGCTCTCATTTCACCTGAGTCAGTTACAAATCTTGTAAATGCATCTGGAGATGTATTATTAACTATAATCGAAGTATCTGTTTCATCTAACAGAATCTTTGTACCAGAAACTAACTTTTTAAATGTTAGTTCTGTGCCTACCTTTTCTTTATAAACACCTACACCAGTTGCACCTACGTTTGAGGCAGTGATAGTTAATTGAGAATTTAGATCACTGAAATTAGCATTGACTTTTTGGAACGCCGTGCGGAGATCATCTCCCAACCCGTCATTTACTTTGTTACCGATGTTAATTGTTTGAATAGTCATAATACGCTCTCTTTATAGTATTTAATGTAAATCTGCCCAACCAGCCGTGCTATCATTATTAGCATCAGATGCATAACCTTGAAATTTTCCAGTTGTAGTGTTATACACCAACATTCCTTCTTCGGGTACAATGCTATCTAATTGACTTTGGGTCAACATCGGGGGTTTAAAAACGTTATTAGTTAAACCAATTGCGGCGTATAATTCTGTAAAATTAGTGTTTACTTTTTGGAACGCAGCACGTAGGCTATCACCTTTTTTGTCATTTGCTGTTGTGCCTACGTTTATTACTTGTTTAGTCATTTATTCGCTCCAATTAAACCAACGCCGCGACTCTTGCTTGGAAGTCTGCAAAATTAGTACTTGCTGCAACTAATGATTTAAAATCATTTACTAGAATAACTCTGCTACCTCTTACAAAAATACTTTGTACAACATTGATATCATTTTCAAATGTTACATCTGTGTTAAATGTTGTTAGCTCATTAACAATAATACCGCTTGAGTCTGTTGTGCCAATAGTGCTACCTGTAATAGTTAGCGATCCTGTAGCTAATGTTCCTGCTGTTAATGTGTTTGTGCTAGGATTATATGTTAGGTCTGTGTCAGTTCTAACGTTTTCGTTTCCTGTAGCTGTGTCAACAAATGTAAGATAATGTGTTGCTGCTGTTGTATTTGTAGCAACTAATGAAACTGTTGTTGATGCTAATGCAAGAGTAGCAGTATCGGCATTGCCAATTAAGTTTCCATAGAAACCATTTCCTGCGTATATCTTATTTTCTACAGCATCGACTAACAAACTAGAGTCATCACCAAAGATACTACCTTTCAAATCAAACACAGGGTTAACTGTAATTGTTAATGTGTCTGTTGCAGGAGTCTTTCCTAGTGTAATTCCCTGTCCGCTGGTAATGTTTAAAATGTCACTGGCAGCATCTGCAAGTAATCTATTTGCAGAATCGCCGTTAACTTCAACTTGTGTAAATGCGTTAACCGCTGGAGCAGAGTTTGTAATGGTTACGTCGCCTGTTGCAGCATCAGTTGATACAGTAATACCGACACCGTTGGAAATACTTAATACACCAGTGTTAGTGATCTTGATGTTGTCGCCTGTTGTTCCGCTAATGTTAATTCCTGCACCTTGTGTTCTACCACTAGGTAAACTAGCAACGTTTGTGAAACTTCTTACACCAGTGTTAGTAATAGTTGAAACGCCACTGGCTGTGGAATGGCTTATGCCAGACCCGTCTACAATACTTAAAATACCTGTATTCTCAAACGTGATAGATTCTGCACTCGAATCAACAGTCATTTGTATACCGCTTCCAGACAACAACTGAACTGTATCTCCGTAACCTTGTGCTATGATACTGTTATTGTGATCTACATCAATAGTTTTGAAAAATGTTTTTTCAGGATCAAAAATTAGTGATCCGCCTAGTGTAGAACCTAAAGGAATATCAACGTGTGCGCCGATACCTTTAATTTGTGCAGAACCAACCCACACGCCGTTAATTGCATCGGCACCACCAGCTACCCAACCGGAGGCATATATTGCTTTGAACCTTTGTCCGTTATCGCCTAAGTAATATACATTATCGGCAGATGGAATAACGTCTGAACTAAGGTTGCCAAAATCAATCGGAGTAATTCCAGATGCACCTAATGCCGCTTCTAGAATTTGAAAGTTTTCGTTGATGTGTGTAAATGCATCGTTGACGTCACTCCACAGCAGCGGAGGACGACCTGGTGTAATATTTGTATTGTACGACATTATTAAGTTCTCCCTACCGCAACTTCTATTGTGCCAATATGATCGTTATCATAATCGGATAGTGCCTTGCCAACTACAGTACCAACTTTAACGTCGCCTGTTGCCGCTGTAGCAACTCCCGGAATTCCTGAGGTTACCAAGATATCTCCTTTCTTAATTTTGCCAACTACCTTACACGGTACACGACCTTGTAGGGCAACACAAACAGCATTTTCCTTGCCTTCTAGTTGACCGTTTAAAATGTATGCTGGGTCTGTAGATACAACACCAGCAACTCTTGTGTCTGCTTTAATGTTAGAAGTTGTAGTTTCTTCCACGCCACCGAACACTACTACTGTACCTGGTTCGTACTTCTTATCGGAAGTATACCATTCTGCTAAGTCAGCGGAGTAAGTAGCCTGCATCTTACTACCAGATGTTAATCTCCAGTTACCTGTGATGTCACCGTTAGTTCCAGAACCGCCTGTTGTAAGAGCAGTTACTTGGATACTTGACGCAGTAATCGGAGCCAACGACACACCGTTTTGTGTTTTAAATGTGTGTAAATCGTTCCAGTAAGCAGTGGCGTTATCTGTTGGCAAGCTACCACTGTTAACTAGGATACCGCCTGCTGTGTTCCAGCCATAGTATCTTAAGTAACCACCTGTTGCTGTTGCAGTCGAATCAATCGAAACATTCTTGTCGATCTTAAGTTGACTTAGGTCACCAATTCTAGCACCGAAGTCACCACTGCTGTCACGGATAATAAGTTTACTTGCTTGTACGTCGTCGCTTGCGCCTGTACCAGCTTCAACCATTGTGTAATCAGCATCTGATGAATAGCTCGAGCTGCTTGTTCTGCGTAAGAAGCCTGAAGATGAATACTGTGCTTTCTTAATACCTAGACCTAAGTCAATTACATCGCCAAAGTCAACAGCAGCAACGTTAGCAGTAGCTAATGTCTTGTTACCTAGTACAGTCTTAGCACCAATCTGTTCTATCTTAGACTTAGTTAATCCGTTGTCTTTAACGGTTACATAACCATCAGTTACTGTAAATTGTGCTGTATCAAAACTAGACAAACCACTTGCGGCTTGTTTTACAGCAGCAGTTCCTGTTGGAGCAGCAGCTCTAGCAGAAGCCAGAGTCATTAACAACTTACTCTGAACAATATCTGCACTAGCACCAACTTCGGCGTTGTTAACAACACCTGCGTTAAGTTGGATGTCTAAGTTGCTTGAACTTCTTGTTGCTGTAACGTCACCTGTGATGCTGACGTTAATTGCAGCATTGCCTGTGCCTGTAAACGACAATAACTGTCCTGTTGTTGGGGATGTAATTGTTGTGTTTTGGAAGTTGGCAAAAGTTAAGCTTCTTAGGTTAACAGCATCTTGCGGATTAGTTGGGTTTGTGACATTGATAATCTTGTGATTATCCATATCCATATCACCCTTCATTGATAACTGGCCACTTAGTGCCATGAATCCGCCAGTGATAGTTGGTATTAACTGAGATTGTACTACGTTAGCACCATCATGCGACACGCCCAATCTACGTTCGACATAGATACGTGTTGCATTTTCTGTTGGTACTGTGTCTGTTGCGTTGTCAGTCATGCCAGAGTCTGTTGAGAACTCAGCAATTGGAACACCACGTTTAAATCCGATACCGTCCAAGTTACTCAACGCAATTGAGCTTGAGAATGTAACTTGACCAGTACCTTGGTCAACAGCAAAGTATGGACCAACTTTAAAGTTACCGTATTGGTCAGTGGTTACGTAGAAACAACGTCCTACGTCACGTTCTTGTGTTTCATTGTCTGCATTTAGAGCGTTAACTGACGGTCCGTAAATTTCAATTGGGTAGTTAGTATCTGCGTATGAACCAGTACCAATTTCCAATAAGTCATGTGATGTAACACGAGTTAACGAAATACGAATTGTTAACGAACCAAGCGATCCGCTTGATCTAGCAGCAACACCAGCTCTAATTGTATAGCTCGATGCAAATGCGTTAACTGCATCGACTAACGGTCTATTTAGAGTAACTCTAGCGTATGGTGCATTTGTAACAGATTCTGGTTGGTATGTACTGATAATGTATTCTTCGCCTAGGAATACAAACTTAGTTCCTGCTACACGAACAATATCATTAGTGCCTACAGCAACAACAGCAAATGTTGAATCACCTGCACGACCTGTTACCTTACCAACGTTGAAAGTACCAGCACCGGTTGAACTTGTATCAACAGGAGTTCCGCCCGGAGTTAAACTAACCTTAAACGAACCAGATAGCAATCCTGTGCTTAGAACAAAGTATCTATATAGCGGAGACAAACCAACTGGCAATGTGTCAGTTGTTGTAAATCTAATTACATCGTCTGCCACAAAACCGTGACTGCTTAGGGTAACTGTTGCAGAAGCACCGTTGGAGATAGTACATGTTCTACCAGTTGGGTAATCGCTGGTAAATTCACCTGGTTGGTAAATTGTTAAGTCTAAGTAGTTGTAGTTTTCTCTTAGGTTTGTAACAGTTAAACCAAACGGTGAGTAATAATGTGTACCTGTTCCGCCTGCTGTTACAGCAACTACAGTTCCGTTCTTCTCGGTAGAAACTGTAAATTCTGTTTCAGTAAGGTCAGTTGCTAGAACATAATAAATTTGAGTATTATTAAGCGGTGTTGGTAATGTGTTTGATGTGGATAAGTTTAATGTATAGTTTTCAATTAACTTGTGGCTAATAGCACCCTTAATTGATAAACCAGAACCGTTGGTTAATGTTGCTGCGGTTCCACTCGGCGCTGTTGACAATTTAAACTGATTGTATGCTGGCACTCCAACAACATAATACGTTGTTCCAGAAACCAAACCGTTTGCTGTGCTTGTAGGAATGAACTTGTCGCCTAGAAGCAGTTTGTGGTTTCTGTCAGTTGTACATACATCTGATGCAATATCTGTAACTGTTACTAATACCTTAAAGATAGCAGGGTTAGCTGTTGTAACAGAAATTTCGTATGGTCCGTTTTCGTCTGTGCTTGTTGTAAATTGCAAGATACGATAAACGTTTGCTGCGGTTTCGCGGAGTTTCAAACCAGTTGATGGTCTAACAGCAACGTCTGCTAAGTCGCCGGTTAATCTAACCTGACTGTTCTGACGCAACGACATCTTTGTACCGTCTGCTACGCTGGCATATAAACCATCACTAGCAGCACCGGAACTTGAGCTAAGGTTCAATCTTGCTACGCCGTCTGGTAGATCTGTTGTAGATACAGATGTAACTGGATATCTATAAATTAATCCGCCAGCGTGGCTAATTTCAAGTTCGGAGTTTCCTAACGGTACGGTATTGTAGTTGTTAACATAAATGGATAATCCATCTGTAACGTTAGCGTATGTTGGGCTAGGGTAGTAACAATCTACTCTATGTGCCAATTCATCCCACAACGATGTTGGTTTTGGAACTTCTAACGGGTCAGCACCTTCAGCAACTAGCGCATAAACACCGTGTGCAGCAGAACCAGAAACAGAACGAATCTGTCCACCAGTTAACGAGTAATATGAAGTATAGCAGTAGTAGGTAAAGATAGAAACAAGTTCCATCAAACCGCCGTTGGCTGCAACAGCACCGTAACCCATGTCGTTGACTTGTGTAAAGTCGTTAGCCAACATGCTTCGGTTACCAGGCATGATTAATTCATATCTGTTACCGTAATAGTTTACAAAGTCAATAACACTCTGCTGAATTGAAGTCTTGCTTGACTGGATCAGTGCTCTTGCAGCAACGTTTGAAGCCGTGTATCCAGTTAAGCTAGGTGCAGACAATACAACATAAGTCTGAGCGGCTGTGTAATCAGCAGCAGTAATAGCATTCTGAATAGCAGTCATCAACGTGTTAATAGTTGTTGCTTCAGTAGAAGTTGCTGCCGTACCAGTTGTTCTGGTCATTGCAGAGTAACTTGTAGCCGGTGCTAGGTTTTGTACAACTCTTCCAGCAAGGTAACTTGCATAAGCAATTGCACTTGCACAGCGAGCAGGCTGGCCAGTTGCTAACATTAACGCACCGGTTAAGTTGTTATAATATTTTAATGCTGCTTGTCTTGTAGCAGCATTGCCGCCGTAGATGAAGTCATGTATAACAGCTTCGATAACAAGTTTTGTATCTCTTTGAGATTTAGAAATGTTATATGTGTCGCCAGTTGCCCATGGGCTTGTGTTGTGACTAATTTGGTATGCGATCCATGCATCAACTTCTGCAACAATGTAATCCCTGTTAGCCATTAACAGATTGTAGGCGTTGGTTTGATCTGTTGTTATACCGGCTGGCAACGTAAATGTTAATGTTGGAACAGCAGCAATACCTCTGTCAATGATGTCATCAAGTGTGGCATTGTTTAAGTTGACAGTATCTTGAATTGCAGGATATGCACTAACAGCCGCAACAGCTAATTGATGTGCGTAGTCAATTGCTCTTAAAGTAATATTTCTTTGATCAAGGATAACAACTGACGATTGGCTCATTCTATAAGACAAACCGCTGGTTCTAGTCCAGTAGTTAGAGCCAAATACAATGTCGTACCCTAGGCCGTCTAAGATTAAACCAACGTCTCGGTTACATGCAGATGCATTGTAAGAGAATGTTGGGTAAGGCCACGGCGTAGTTTCATCAAGAACAAATGTTGCGCTCGAACCTGACTGATATGATGCGTTAATAAACCCAATGGTGTCAGATTCGATATTTGTTAAGTTAGTGGAAATTTCTGTAGATATCAACGAATCGTATTCAACACCTGCTGAATATGTTGGATCAACAACACTTGGCAATGCGCTAATGCCTGTTGTTAATACGTCAATAACATTTTGTACAAGTGCTTGTACTGTTGATGCTGCGGTTGGGCTACCAACACCACCGGACGATGATTGTGAAGAAGTGTTGCCAGTTGATACTTCCCAATAAGGAGGAACCTGAGCCTGGATGATATAGCTAATAATTGTTTTCAATCTACCAAACGCATTGATAGATGGAGTTATTTCTGTTGATCCTAAAATCTGTGTATTAGCGGCATCGAAGTACGCTTGGATAGCTGCTACAGTCGCAGAGTTTCCACCGTAGTATAAGTCATATGAGAAAGCATCGATAAAGTAACCTACGTCACGTTTACATGTTGCTTCGTCGTATGCTGTAATAGAACTTGGATTTTGCGTACTTGAAATATACGCAGCAATCTCATCCATCATGAATGATCGGTTGTTACGTAGTTCTTGCCATCCATTTGCAATTCCTGAAACAACGCCTGTTGGTGCTGTCCAAGTAATTGTTGGAGCAGCGGACGCACTTATAGCATCGATAATGTCAGTAACTTCGGACATAGCAGATGTAACATAAGTTTCAAAACCAGCATCTGATACATAAGAAATAATTCTATCTCTAGCATAGTTCAGACCTGCAATAGTCTGTTTCTTTTGTCGGTCAGTAACAACAGATGAGTAACTTCTGATATATGCTAAACCGGCTGTTACGTGTTTATAGTTTGTTCCTAGGAAGTAGTCATGTAAGATGGCGTTAGTAATAAGTCCAACGTCTCTTGCACATTTTACAGAGTTATATGTAAAGTTACCTACGCCGTAAGTAAAATCTCTGATGTAGTTAACACGATATACGTTATCGCCTACAATGAACGAAGCAGGGACTTGTGGAACTCTATCTAATCCACTAACCTCTAAGCGTGTAGGAGTAACAATGTTGTCAACAACAAATTCTAAGTTACCAGCAAAACCGTCTGCAAACATACCACCAGCAAACACCTGTTGGTTCTTACTTCTTGAGAAGCTAGCACATTCCTGAGCATATGGAGATCTCGAAAGGATTTGTCCTTCTGGGTCAAGTACCAACATGAAGCCGCCGTGGCCCATAGCTGAAATTGCCTGCCAGCGAACAGAGTCGTTAGCAAGGAAAACGTCCATTTCTTGGTTTTCTTTTGGATAGTTAACGCTGCCAGAACCATCCATAACGTCAGTTAACGCTGCTATCAAATCTGACAGAACAGTATCTGAATCAGTTTCTGCTGTGTATGCAGGGTCAATAGTCTGCGGGAATACAGTTTGTTTAACGCCAGTGATAACTGTGTTAGAAATTACACTCTGCATCAAACTTTCTAAGTGAGTTAAAACTGCAAGGTATTGCGATAGTTGAGTTGTAATTGCAATTCTTGAACTATCGCTTTGGTAATATTTCAAACCTGCTGAAATAGTTCTGTTGTAACTACCATACTTCAAGTCGAATACAAAAGAGTCAATTAATAGACCCACGTCTCTCTTACATAGAGATTGTGTGTAAGTAAATGACGGAGTGAACGGAGTTACAGAATTACTAATGTTGTAGTCCATCCAAGAAACAATTTCTTCTTGTAAGAATCTTCTGTTAAGCACTAATAATTCAGCAGCAGCGGTATAACCACCAGGGTTATAAATTTCCGGATACACTGGAGCATTAATGTCTGATAGGTAGTGGTAACCGTAATTTTGTGTAGCAAGGGCTAGACCGTCAATGTTTAAATCTCTACGGAATCTTTGGAATGCCCATGGGCTAGAACTTGTACCATCTCTAGGATGGAAAATAACTCTACGGAATTCATCACCTACAATAGAAACGTTTGCTGGAACTTTTAATGGATAGTTTTCGTAGTATTCACCGCTTTCAACTAAAATTGTAACTTGAATGTTTTTAGCAATATCACCGTAGGAAATAACTTCTCCGGGGATAAATGCACCAAACTTAATATCTACGTCA
>JACCDX010403154.1_pt1 | contig 13522 bp, 11 predicted proteins | sample 7449681 | NCBI WGS metagenome assembly JACCDX01 (sample SAMN15323450, study PRJNA562643) | freshwater metagenome | isolation source: river surface water | place: USA:Blue River Watershed | collected 2017-08-18
GAAGTGACTCTTCGGTATCTTCAGGAAGAATCTCTACGCGTTCTTGAGCGATGACTTTTCCGGTATCGACGCCCGCATCTACCCAGTGAATTGTTGTGCCGGTCTCTGTTGCACCTGCTGTCAAAGCGTCGCGAACCGCATGTGCTCCTGGATAGAGTGGAAGAAGCGCTGGATGGCTGTTGATGATTTTAAATCTATTTGTGATTCGCTCAGAAAGGATTCGCATGAAACCTGCGCTGACCACCAGGTCAGGCTTAAGAGCTGCAATAAGTGTCTCTAGTTCTCGGTCCCACTCAGTGCGATCAGGCAACATAGGAATAGTAAAAGTCTCGATTCGTGCCTTATGTGCGCGATCAAGTACTGCAGCATCTGGCTGATCTGAAATAACCGCAACGATATCTGCCTCAAGTTGAGCGTCGAAGATCGCCTGAGCCAGAGTTCCGCTTCCTGAAGCAAGAATGACAATGCGCTTCATCGGTTACTGCGATTCATCACAACAGTTGTCGCCGCTGCACCTATTCCGATTTCGAGTGCAGCTGAGAGAGCAAACTTCCAAATAGAGACACCCATGGCTCCCATCTCAACTGTAATGAGAGAGCCGCTGGCGAGGTATCCAAGTCCAGTCAAGCAAACTACTGTAAATAAATAACTTTGAATAAGTGTTGTGATGCCATGAGCCAAAGACCAGCGCGCAAGCACTACACCAAGAGCAATAAAGAGAAGAATGCCGAGCAGCGCCCACGGATGTTTCTGAGTTGGAAGTACGCCAAGAAGTGGAAGTGCAGGTATCTGTCCAAGGTCATACGTCAGTGGAGAAATAATTGTTCCGGCGCCAACCGCCAAACCTGTTCCTGAGAAATATGCAGCAAGTGCGATTGCAGCATTCGGTAGATAGAGGATGTTGAGGAAGAGCAGAAGAACTCCACCAAATATTCCAGGTTCAAGAGATATTGAAATGTTCTTTACAAGAGAGAAGTTGGCAAAAATCAGAACCGAGAGTGCAATGAGTGATGCACCCAGAATGAGCGCAGAAATGCGAACTGCAATACGTAGTGGACGAGATGGGTTTACTCGATATCCCGCTGTGAGAGTTGCGATGAGGGCAATCAGAAAAGTAATGACTGGTGCCAAATACCACTGTGGTGTCACTGCAGTTGATTTACTTAAGAAAGCTAGCGCTGTGGCAAGAGCCATGTAGAAGCTAGAGAAGATGAGGCGCACCGCATTGATGTCATGGAAGTCGCCTTGAAGTCGATCGATGGCGCGATTAAATGCCGAACGAATCGCGAGAAACGGAAGGACTACTCCCCCAATAGGTAAGTAGGTCAGATAACCAGCTAACCCTGTTGGCGGAAGTGAAAGCTGAAACGGAATGTGGTGCGCCCCAAGCCAAATCCACACGGCACCCCGAATGGGATCAGTGGTGCTTCCACTCGCACTTCCAGCTGTAGCCCAAGCAATCAGTGCGATAAATGAAAATGGGAGCAGCAGAAAAGCGACGCTACGAAGTACATGAGACAACGAGACCGAGAGGACGCGTTGCATCGGAAAATTAACGACCTAGGATGTCGCGCATTAGCTGCGCAGTTTCACTTGGTGTCTGTCCGACCTTCACTCCTGCAGCTTCAAGCGCATCTTTCTTAGCCTGCGCTGTACCTGATGAGCCAGAAACGATTGCGCCAGCGTGGCCCATCGTCTTGCCTTCAGGTGCTGTAAATCCTGCAACGTAACCAACAACTGGCTTTGTCACGTACTCGGAGATAAATGCTGCGGCACGTTCTTCGGCATCTCCACCAATTTCACCGATCATGACAATAGCCGTTGTCTCAGGATCATCTTGGAATGCACGAAGGCAATCGATATGTGTTGTTCCGATAACTGGGTCTCCACCAATACCTACTGCTGTCGAGAATCCAATATCGCGGAGCTCGTACATCATTTGATAGGTGAGAGTTCCTGATTTAGAGACGAGTCCGATTGGTCCGCGCTTAGTGATATCTGCAGGAATGATTCCAACATTTGATTGCTCAGGGCTAATGAGGCCTGGGCAGTTAGGTCCGATGATCTGAGTGGTTCCCTTTTGTAATGAGTATGCATAGAAGAATGCAGAGTCATGCACAGGAATACCTTCAGTGATCACGACAACGAGTGGCATCGTGGCATCAATTGCATCGATAACAGCAGCCTTTGCAAACTTAGGCGGAACGAAGACAACAGAAACATTAGCTCCTGTTGCAGCCATTGCTTCAGCGACTGTATTGAAGACGGGAAGTGTTGTGCCATCGATATCAACGCTCTGGCCACCCTTGCCTGGTGTTACTCCACCAACAACCTTGGTGCCTGATGCCAACATACGACGGGTGTGCTTGGTTCCTTCAGAACCAGTCATGCCCTGAACGATTACCTTGCTTGATTCATTGATAAAGATTGACATTACTTTGCCGCCAATTCTGCAGCGCGTGATGCTGCTCCATCCATAGTCTCTGCTTGCTCAACCAATGGGTGGTTTGCAGCGTTAAGAATTGCGCGCCCTTCAAGGACATTGTTTCCATCGAGACGAACCACGATTGGCTTTGTTGCCTTTGGCCCAAGTAGTTCAAGAGCTTGAACGATTCCATTTGCAACAGCGTCGCATGCAGTAATTCCACCGAATACGTTGACGAAAACGCTCTTTACATCAGGGTCGCCGAGAATGATTGAGAGGCCATCAGCCATAACCTGCGCAGATGCACCACCTCCGATATCCAGGAAGTTAGCTGGGCGCATTCCACCGAACTTTTCGCCGGCGTAGGCAACAACGTCGAGAGTCGACATCACAAGTCCTGCACCGTTTCCGATGATTCCAACCTGACCGTTATCGAGCTTGACGTAGTTAAGACCCTTCTCCTTCGCTGCAGCTTCAAGAGCATTTGCAGTGTCGTGGTCGACAAGTGCTTCATGATCTGGCTGACGGAAATCAGCATTCTCATCAAGAGTGACCTTGCCATCGAGTGCAACGACGCGACCATCTTCTGTCTTAACAAGTGGGTTTACTTCAACGAGAGTTGCATCTTCTGACTGGAAAGTTTCCCAGAGCTTGACCAATACATCAGCAACTTGATCTGCAACATCTGCAGGGAACTGTGCTTGAGCAACAATCTCTTTTGCCTTAGCGAGTGAGATGCCTTCGACTGCACTGACAGGAACCTTTGCAAGTTTTTCTGGAGCTGTATGTGCAACTTCTTCGATATCCATTCCGCCGGCAACAGATGCCATAACAAGGAAAGTGCGGTTTGAACGATCGAGAAGAATTGAAACGTAATATTCATCGACGATAGGTGCTGCTTGAGCAATCATCACTTTGTGAACTGTGTGGCCCTTGATATCCATTCCGAGAATGGCGCTTGCCTTTTCAAATGTATCTGCAGGATCTACTGCAAGCTTTACTCCGCCTGCCTTTCCACGGCCACCAACTTTTACCTGCGCTTTAACAACAACTTTGCTACCCATCTTCGCAGCTGCATCACGTGCCTGCTCGGGAGTAGTTGCAACCGCGCCCTGGAGAACAGGAACAGCGTGCTTTTCAAAAAGATCGCGGGCTTGGTATTCGTAGAGATCCACGTAGGCTCCTTAAGAGTGAGGGGCGAATAGAGCCCAATCCTAAGTGTTTATTTACAGAGCTGTGACAGGGGCATAGCGCAGCAAGAGGCGCTTATCGCCATACTGGCCGAAGTTGATAGTGGCCTCGGACTTATCGCCTTCGCCGGCAAGGGCTACGACGGTTCCTAATCCGAATGTGTCATGTGACACACGCTGTCCGACCTCGAGAACCATGGCAGTTGATTTCTTGCCGGTGGCTCGAGGTGGTGGGCCAGATGGAAGTCGAGATTTGCGAACTGCAGATGATGTTGTGAAGGTGCTGCGACCTTCGTTCTTCCACTCGATGAGATCGGATGGGATTTCATCGAGGAAGCGAGAACCTGGGTTGTATTTCGGAGTTCCAAAAGTTAATCGATATTCGGCACGCGAAATATAGAGACGCTTTTCGGCACGTGTTAACCCAACATATGCAAGGCGACGTTCTTCTTCAATCTCTTTTGGATCATCGAGTGTTCGTGCATGCGGAAAGATTCCATCTTCCATGCCGGTAAGAAAGACCGTTGGGAATTCGAGTCCCTTTGCAGTGTGCAGAGTCATCAGAGTTACGACTCCTCCGTGGTCTTCGCCATCTGGGATTTCATCAGCATCGGCAACAAGTGAAACTTTTTCGAGGAAGCCAGAGAGTGAAATCTCTTCATCTTCACCGAGTTCTTCAAAAGGACGCTCTTCATATTCCATTGATGCTGAGACAAGTTCTTTAAGGTTTTCTACTCGAACTTCATCTTGTGGATCTTTGCTGGTTTCAAGCTCTGTAAGTAAACCTGATTGTTCGAGAACTGCTTCAATGATTACGGACGGCTTGGTCTTGGCTTCAACCAATGTTTGAAGGGCCACCAACATTGAGGTGAAATGCATGATTGATTGCGCTGCTTTATTGGGGACCGATGTTGCCTCGGATACTCGCAAGAGCGCGTTCCAGAATGAGATGCCTTGAGCCTGCGCAAAGATTTCAACTTCTTCTAGTGCGCGATCGCCGATGCCACGTTTAGGTAAGTTAATGATGCGGCGGATAGAGACTTCGTCATCAGGGTTTGCCAAAACGCGAAGGTATGCGAGTAAGTCCTTTACCTCTTTACGTTCGTAGAATCGAAGGCCACCAACAACTTTATAAGGAATGGCAGCGCGCATAAAGATTTCTTCAAAGATACGAGATTGGGCGTTGGTGCGATAGAAGACGGCTGTATCGCCTGGATTTGAGTGGCCCATATCTTGAAGTGAGCGGATTTCAGATTTAATGAATTCTGCTTCGTCATATTCAGATTCAGCGACATAGCCAACCAGCGGTGCACCTGAGCCGGCATCAGACCAGAGATTCTTCTCTTTACGGGATTCATTCTTGGTAATCACGGCATTAGCTGCATTGAGAATGTTCTGTGTAGAGCGATAATTCTGTTCAAGCAAGACAGTTGCAGCGTTTGGATAATCGACTTCGAATTGCAATATGTTACGAATGGTTGCGCCACGGAAACCGTAGATGGATTGATCGGCATCGCCCACGACACAGAGTTCGGCGAGTGGGAAACCATCGCCCTCAACGCCGGTGAGCTCTTTAACTAATTGATACTGGGCATGGTTGGTGTCCTGGTACTCATCGACCAAGATGTGGCGAAAACGTGAGCGAAAGCGCGCCTTTGCTTCAGGAAACTTCTGCAAGACCTGAACAGTCTTCATAATCAGATCATCGAAGTCCATGGCGTTGGCTTGTTGTAAGCGCTTCTCGTACATGGTGTAAACGTCGGCCACAATGGTTTCAAATTGGTTGGTGGCATGGCTTAAGTATTCGTAAGGAGTCTGTAACTCGTTCTTTGCATTGGAAATTAGATTCTGAAATTGGCGAGCTGGGTAACGCTTGGGATCGATGTTGAGCGTTTCCATAACGCGCGAAATGAGCTTCTGAGAATCTGCCGAATCGTAAATACTAAAAGTGCTGCTGTATCCCAGGCGTTCGACTTCTTGGCGCAGCATTCGCACACATGATGAGTGAAATGTTGAGACCCACATAGATTTTGCGATTGGGCCAACGAGTTCAGTGACACGTTCTTTCATCTCGCCGGCAGCCTTATTGGTGAAGGTGATCGCCAAAATTTCATAGGGACGGACTTCACGACGAGCCATGATGTAGGCGATTCGACGAGTAAGTACTCGAGTTTTGCCAGAACCTGCGCCAGCAACTACGAGAAGAGGAGAACCAGCATGAGAAACCGCCTTCTGTTGCTGCGGATTGAGTCCGTCGAGCAATGGGTCGGTCGTGGTCATGGCGGGGAGTCTATTAGGCTTGTACGTCATGGAGCCGATATCAGATTCAGAGATCAAGCGCGTTTTAGTTGTGAATGCACATCCCGATGATTCGGATTTTGGAGCTTCAGGAACTATCGCCCAATGGGTTGCGCAAGGTATCCAGGTTTCATATGTGCTCTGCACCAATGGAGACCAAGGCGGAGAAAACTCCGGTTATAGCAAAGAGGAGATGCCGGCAGTTCGTCAACGTGAGCAACGTGCGGCTTGTGCAGCTCTCGGAATCAGCGATGTCACATTCCTTAACTATGTCGATGGACATCTTGAGCCAACTATCGCGCTTCGCAAAGATATTGTCCGACAAATTCGTCGCGTACAACCAGATCGTATCATCTGCCAATCACCCGAGCGCAATTGGGAACGAATTGGTGCAAGCCACCCAGACCATTTAGCTGCAGGTGAGGCAACAATCCAGGCTGTCTACCCTGATGCGCGAAATCCTTTTGCATTTACAGATTTACTCGAAGAAGAAAACCTTCAGCCATGGAAGGTGAAAGAAGTGTGGATGCAAGGCCATGCCAATCCAGATCACTTCGTGGATATCACCGATACTTTCCACTTCAAGATTGCTGCTCTTAAAGAACATGCATCACAGACTGGCCATATGGAGAATCTCGAAGAGATGCTCCGCGAATGGGGTCAGCGCAATGCAGGAGTGGGGCAACTACCAGAAGGTCGTATCGCTGAAGCCTTTAAGATTGTAAATACAAACTAATTTATTTAAATAGTTTATTTAGCTGACGCTTTTACAATCTCAACCATTTGAATTGGGAAACCATCTGGGGCATACATCGCCTGCTCTCCACTCATTTGATAAGCGCCCACGGCGCCAATCTTCTGAACGAGATCTAATCCCTTGGTGATCTTTCCCCAGATTGTGTAATCAGGTCCAAGCTGGGTGTCTTGGTAGACCAAGAAGAACTGTGAACCATTGGTCTTAGGCCCTGAATTCGCCATTGCCACTGTGCCTGCTGGGTAATTCTTAGCGCCGACTTTTGGAAGGTTCTCATCGATATAACCCTTCCATCCTGTTGGTGAGCCGCTTCCACTTGCAGTTGGGTCGCCACATTGCAGAACGAAGATTCCTTCTGTTGTAAGACGATGACAGAGTGATTTGTTGTAGTAACCAGCATTGGCAAGTGTTGCAATTGATGTCACCGTGATTGGTGCCTTGGAACCCAAGAGTGAGATAACGATTGGTCCGCAATTAGTTGTTAAGGTCAAAGTCTTGGCCATGTTCTTCGCAGCAACAGTTGGCTGTTTAACCTTTGCTGGAGCGTGGCCCTTTGCGGTGCTCTTTGCGCATCCTGGAACTGTCACAGGGCGCTCTGCAGATTGTGCAGGTGAAGTTAGTGACAAAGTTGCAAGAGCAACAACAGCTGCAATCGAAATTAGTTTCTTCATTTCTATATTCCTATTCCCACTCGATAGTGCCAGGTGGTTTGCTTGTGACGTCGAGGACGACACGATTGACTTCGCGGACCTCATTGGTAATGCGTGTTGAAATCTTTTCAAGAACTTCATAGGGAACACGTGACCAATCAGCGGTCATCGCATCTTCACTCGATACGGGGCGCAAGACGATGGGATGACCGTAGGTACGACCGTCACCTTGCACTCCAACGCTGCGAACATCGGCAAGAAGAACTACTGGGCATTGCCAGATATCGCGATCGAGGCCAGCAGCCTTGAGCTCAGCACGCGCAATTAAATCCGCTTCGCGCAAGATATCGAGGCGCTCGGCTGTTACTTCACCGATGATGCGGATTCCAAGGCCTGGACCTGGGAATGGTTGGCGCCAGACAATTTCTTCAGGAAGACCAAGTTCAATACCAACTTGGCGCACTTCATCTTTAAAGAGTGTGCGAAGTGGTTCGACCAATTTAAATTTCAAATCATCAGGCAAGCCACCTACGTTGTGGTGGGACTTGATATTCGCAGTTCCTGTGCCGCCGCCGGATTCAACAACGTCTGGATACAAGGTGCCCTGTACTAAGAATTCAACGTCTCCCCCTGCAGCAATATCGCGAGCTGCCTTTTCAAAGGAGCGAATGAATTCGCGGCCAATAATCTTGCGCTTTTCTTCAGGGTCAGTGACTCCGGCCAAAGCGTTCAGGAATTGATCAACGGCATCTACCACGACAAGATCGACACCAGTAGAAGCAACGAAGTCACGCTGTACTTGCTCAGATTCGCCGCTGCGCAATAGACCGTGATCGACAAATACACATGTGAGTTGCTTTCCGACAGCGCGCTGCACGATTGCCGCGGCTACTGCTGAATCGACACCACCTGAAAGTCCACAGATAACGCGCTTATCGCCAATAACAGCCTTCGCCTTTGCAACTTCATCTTCAGCAATATTCTGCGTTGTCCATGAAGGCCTACATCCTGCAATATTGATAAGCCAGTTCTTCAAGATTGCTTGGCCGTGTTCTGAATGAAGTACTTCAGGGTGGAATTGAACGCCAGCTAACTTTCCTGAGGCATCTTCAAAAGCTGCAATAGGAGTATCTGAGGTAGATGCTGTGACGCTAAATCCGCATGGAACTTCAGAGACTGCATCTCCATGTGACATCCAAACTGATTGCGATGCAGGAAGACCTGCAAACATCTTGGAGCCTGGTTTTACATCAAGGGGCGTGCGACCGAATTCTGATTTACCAGTCTGTGCGACGACGCCAGCAAGAGCTGCAGCCATTGTCTGGAATCCGTAACAGATGCCAAAGACCGGAATACCGAGAGCAAATATTGCTGGATCCACTTTTGGTGCATGATCTGCGTAAACCGATGAAGGTCCACCGGACAAAATAATTGCTTCAGGGTTCTTGCCACTTACTTCGGCAGCAGTAATTGAAGATGGAACGATTTCAGAGAAGACATGTGCTTCGCGAACGCGACGGGCAATGAGCTGTGCATACTGTGCGCCGAAATCGACGACGAGAACACCGTGCTTATCGGCCATGCTGCATGATGATTTCTACGCGCTGGAATGACTTCACATCTGAGTATCCGCAGGTAGCCATTGCACGACGTAGTGCGCCAAATAAGTTCATTGAGCCATCAGATGTATGTGATGGGCCATTGAGGACTTCTTCTAGAGTTCCAACAGTGCCCACATTCACGCGCTGGCCACGTGGAACATCTTGGTGATACGCCTCTGAGCCCCAGTGCCAACCAAGACCTGGAGATTCGACTGCCTTTGCAAGCGCTGAACCCATCATCACGGCATCTGCGCCACATGCAATCGCCTTTGCGATATCGCCAGACTTTCCAATAGATCCATCTGCAATTACGTGAACGTAGCGTCCGCCAGATTCGTCGAGATATTCACGACGAGCTGCTGCAACATCTGCAACAGCTGTTGCCATTGGGACCTGAATTCCAAGAACTGTCTGCGTTGTGTGCGCTGCTCCGCCTCCGAAACCAACGAGAACGCCCGCAGCTCCCGCGCGCATCAAGTGAAGCGCACCAGTAGTTGTGGCTACTCCACCGACGATGACAGGAACATCGAGTTCGTAGATAAATTTCTTCAAGTTGAGAGCTTCATTTTCAGCCGCAACATGTTCGGCTGAAACAGTTGTTCCGCGAATAACGAAGATATCAACGCCTGCATCGATCACTGCTTTGTGAAGTTCAGCTGTGCGCTGTGGTGAAAGTGAAGCTGCAACGGTCACGCCAGAATCACGAATCTGCTTAATGCGCTCCTTAATCAATTCTGGGCGAATCGGTGCTGCATAAATTTCCTGCATACGACGTGTTGCATGCTTATCTGGCATTGAGGCGATTTCACCTAGTGGAATACGTGGATCGTCATAACGAGTCCATAGTCCCTCTAGGTTGAGAACTCCGAGGCCGCCGAGCTTGCCGATTGCAATTGCCGTTTCAGGAGAAACTACTGAGTCCATAGGAGCTGCAAGAAGCGGTAAATCAAACTTGTAAGCATCGATCTGCCAGGCAGTGCTGACATCTTCAGGTGTACGAGTACGACGGCTTGGGACGATAGCAATATCGTCGAATGAGTAAGCCTGGCGGGCGCGTTTTCCGGGTGCGATTTCGTAATCCATAGTTATTTCTTCTTGCTGTAGTTAGGGGCATCGGCCACATGTAGAACATCATGTGGGTGGCTCTCCTGTAAGCCAGCTGCAGTAATTTGAATCAAGCGACCTTCACGGCGCAGAGTTTCGATATCGGGCGCACCTGCATAACCCATTCCGCTACGGAGTCCGCCCACAAGTTGGTGAACAACATCTGCCACAGGTCCGCGGTATGCGACCTTGCCTTCGATTCCTTCAGGAACGAGTTTGTCTTCTGAAAGAACATCGTCTTGCATGTAACGATCCTTGGAGTATGACTTCTTTTCTCCGCGAGATTGCATTGCACCGAGTGAACCCATTCCGCGATATGCCTTGTACTTGCGGCCATCGATTTCAACGAGTTCGCCTGGCGATTCTTCGCAACCTGCAAGAAGTGAGCCAAGCATTACTGAATGTGCGCCGGCAACAATTGCTTTAACGATGTCACCTGAATATTGAAGTCCGCCATCGGCGATCAATGGAATGCCCGCCTTGTTACATGCCTTCGAAGCTTCCATGATTGCAGTTACTTGTGGAACGCCCACACCTGCAACTACGCGAGTTGTGCAGATAGATCCCGGACCAACGCCGACCTTGACTGCATCTGCACCAGCATTGATAAGTGCCTGTGCGCCTGCACGAGTTGCAACGTTTCCACCGATGATTTCGATGGTGGAAGAAAACTTCTTAATGCGCTCGATTGCTTCGAGCACCGCGCGGTGATGTCCGTGGGCGGTATCAACGACGACAACATCGACACCAGCTTCGATTAACTTCTGTGCGCGAGCAAAACCATCTTCGCCCACGCCAACTGCAGCTCCTGCAAGGCCCACGTTCTTTACAAGTTTGACGTGAGTTACTTGCTCATCAACTGGAAGGTTGCGGTGGATGATTCCGATTCCGCCAGCTTTTGCCATAGCGATAGCCATGGTTGATTCAGTGACGGTATCCATTGCAGATGAGACGACCGGAACGGCCAAAGTGATGTTACGAGTAAGGCGAGTTGATGTGTCGACCTCTGAAGGGACTACATCAGATGCATCAGGAAGAAGTAGGACATCGTCATACGTCAGGCCAAGGAGCGCGACCTTCTCAGAATCGATCATGGCGGCTCCCTTGTATAGCTACGAGAGCGCAGTCTACCTGCTCAATTAAGCGCCTAAAGCCTGCGCAATTTCCTCACATGCATGCTCGAGACCCTCGGCTTTAGTGACATCGTCGCAGTTAATGGAGTCCCAACCGGGTCCACCAATGACGACCCGAGGAGTTGGGCGGATTGCTGGCAAATCTGTCCAATATTTTTCTTCGGCATTCTTGGGCAATTGCGCCCATAGGAAGATTGCAGGTGGTGCGCTTCGAGTAACCATCGCAGATAAAGCTTCAAGCGGTGTGCGAGCGCCAAGGACGGTGGCTTGAATATTGCGTTCGCATAGCGCTGCTGCAAGTGCGTAGAGAGGAATCGAGTGCAGTTCTTCTCCGACTGCAGCGATTAACACTGGTCGCGGATTAATTGGCTTCTTTAATTCAACAACTCGGTTATGCATTGTGCGTGTAAGAATTTCAGAGAAGAGATGTTCGACCTCAATCCCCTTTTGATTGTTCTCCCACTCTTCGCCAATCAGAAAGAGGGTTGGAACAATGACATCAGACCACGCGCCTTCAACGCCATATATTTCAATCTCATGGGCCAAAGTGGTTTCAACAAATGCGCGATCAAAACCCTGAAGTGCTTTATAGAGCGCATCTACAACTTCTTCGCGAACTTCAAATTCCTTAACTATCTTCTTTAGCGGGACCACTGTCTTGCAAGCCTTGGCTTGTTCTGCGGCATCTGCAGGAGTAACGCCAGCAACGATGAGTCGGCGCATCATGGTGAGCTTGGCTAAATCATTTGGGCAGTATCGGCGGTGCTCGCCCTCTTCATGCTCTGACGGTCCTAAGCCGTAGCGGCGATCCCAGGTGCGTAAAGTGGCAGGAGCTACGCCTATCCGGCGGGCAACTGCTGCCACCGTCAGTTTCTCTTCAGTGCCTCCTGAAGCGCTCTTTGCCATGTCCCTATCGTGGCGTGAAGTGGGGCAACTCACCACCTGAAATTCGGACATTTCGCCCATTGAACAAGGCGTGGCGCGATAGGTACTTGAACAACCTATGAATCGATTGTATTGTGCACTTATCTCGAACAGAAGGAGAACCTCATGGCTGAACTATCACGTCTACCGCAACCTATTGCTGAGCAATGGGAATGGCAGTACGAAGGATCATGCCGTTCAATGGATTCAGAGATGTTCTTCCACCCAGACGGAGAACGTGGTCCCCGTCGTCGCAATCGTGAGAACGCTGCGAAGGCTGTCTGCGCTTCATGCCCAGTCATTCAAGCCTGCCGCACACATGCACTTGCAGTTCAAGAGCCATACGGCATCTGGGGAGGTCTCTCAGAAGATGACCGCGCAGTGATCTTAGAACGCCGTGGAATTCCGCTTATCTCGCACGCTTCATAATTTTTCCTCCTAAGGGAAATAGAAAATCCCCCGCATCTCATATGAGATACGGGGGATTTTTCTTTTACTACTTAGTGGCTGAATTTATGAGCCACCCGCAAGCTAGTGGCTGTGTCCTCCAGGACCATGTGAATGTCCATGGCCGCTAGATGCTGGCTCTTCATTTGCAGGACGCTCGAATACAACAGCTTCTGTTGTAATGAACATTGCAGCAATTGATGCAGCGTTAGCGAGTGCTGAACGAGTCACCTTAACTGGGTCGATGACGCCATCTTTTGCAAGATCGCCATAGACATCAGTTGCAGCGTTGAAGCCTTCGTTGTGCTTCATCGCACGAACCTTTGCAACTACTACGTAGCCTTCAAGTCCAGCGTTTTCAGCAATCCAGCGAAGTGGTTCGTCGCATGCCTTGCGAACAAGTGCAACACCGACTGCCTTATCGCCTGTGAAGCCAAGGTTGTCATTAAGAGCATCTGCTGCATGCACGAGTGCTGCGCCTCCGCCGATAACGATTCCTTCTTCAACAGCTGCGCGAGTTGCAGAGATAGCATCTTCAAGACGGTGCTTCTTCTCCTTCAACTCAACTTCAGTGTGTGCGCCGACCTTGATTACGCAAACTCCACCAGAGAGCTTTGCAACTCGCTCCTGAAGCTTTTCGCGATCCCAGTCAGAATCAGATTGTGAAATCTCTGCACGAAGTTCGCCAATGCGTCCTGAGACTGCTGACTTGTCGCCAGCACCATCAACGATTGTGGTTGTCTCTTTTGTGACCACGATGCGACGAGCGCGACCGAGATCTTCAAGAGTTGCCGCCTCGAGCTTCATACCAACTTCTTCAGAGATAACAGTTGCACCTGTAAGGATTGCAATGTCCTGCAAGATTGACTTGCGACGATCTCCGAATGCAGGTGCCTTAACAGCTACCGATGTAAATACTCCGCGCATGCGGTTTACAACGAGAGTTGAAAGCGCTTCGCCTTCAACATCTTCAGCGATGATAAGAAGTGGCTTTCC
>JACCDX011842941.1_pt1 | contig 13522 bp, 18 predicted proteins | sample 7449681 | NCBI WGS metagenome assembly JACCDX01 (sample SAMN15323450, study PRJNA562643) | freshwater metagenome | isolation source: river surface water | place: USA:Blue River Watershed | collected 2017-08-18
AGATCGTCTACTCCCGATTCCTTGCTGCACAGCACATGCAGGAATTCGCGTGGTCCCTGCCCGATAATACGCAGATTATCAGCAGCAGCAGGATTCTTGCGCTTTAGAACAACTGCACCGTCTGGTTGCCCAATAAACGCCTGACAGGACGATTCATTAGCAATGTTTTCGGGTGTAGCAGGAGTTAGCACAGTGCGTTCGATGTTGTCCCAAGTGCCTTTGGTAATAACAACATGCAGGTCGATATTCTTGGAATCAGCAAGGAAACCTTGAATATATTGACCAGTTAGGTTGTAAGGTTTGCCTTCGCCGCCTGTGCAAAGGTTAACACGAACACGTTCTGCATGAGCAGTACCTGCAAGTGCAGTAGTGCCGATCAGTGCAGCAGCAGTAAGAGTAAGGAAGCGTTTCATTGTGCATTCTCCTTGTTAGAGTTAAGTAGACGTTTGATAAAGTTGCGGTTAAGGTAGTATAGCGTAACTGGCAGTAGCAGTACACCGTAGATGACACCTGCAATAACCAATGCAGTGTCTGGATAGGAAATCAGCCACGGTAGGATGATTCCGAAACTGACTACTACTAGCAGTAAGTCAGTAACCAATAGTAGATAAGTTTTCATACATACTCCAATTTCGTTTAATTGAGTCAATATAATAGCACCTAACTATAGTATGTCAAGTGCTATTACACAAGCAATTAGTAGATTGTGTTATTTTCCAATACATAACGTACACGCGGTGCACCAACCGGCATTTTACGGTGAGTGTAGCTGACGATATTAAAGCCCTGCTCTCGCAATGCGTAGATTTGCTTACCTACATCTTTAATACCAAGCTTTTTCTTAGCTTTTTTAGTAGTCAGCGCCTTGCCTGTGCTGAGATATGCAAGTACTGCTTTGTTCTTAGAAATGCGTGCCATAGTGTTGTGTTACCTTATGTTCAGTTTCTTGTGAGTTACATGTAGCAAACAACTACTATATTGTCAACTGGTATTTTTCATAACAATTGACAATATATGCGGTTGTTAAATGCCAAGTTCTTCTGCGGCAATAGTGCCTGCACGTTTCATGTCAACCAGCGCACCAAACTTAGCACGAAGGCCTTTCATCACTTCGCCTTTGTTTGCAGGCGTAGTAAAAGTTTCGCGCAGATATGTGCGAACAGCGTCATCGCTTGCCATCTGAGGCAGTACACCTGACAGAATGTTACGCTCGAAGTTCAAGTTAGTCTTGCGGACATCGTCGAGGTCTAGTTTTAGATTTTCATCAACTGTAGCAATGAGCTTTTGAATAACTTTAATTGCTTCGTCGTCTGTGGTTGCACGATTGCCGTTGTTTTTACCAACTTTTTCAATTTCGCTCAATGCAAAAGTGATAGATGGCGCAACAGGATTACGAGCAATCCTGAGTTGCATAGCTTCTTTCTTTAGTTTTTCAGTGACACTCATGTTATTCTCCGTAAATTGTCACGTCTAGTGTATACACGTTCTCATATTGATAGTTAACACGGTCTTTTACAAATGCAATTGCTGCTACACGATTTTCAGTGCGAACAATTTCGTCTGTGATTGCTTTTGCAGCATCAGACCAATAGAAACCCCAGTCTTTATTGAATTTAAGAATTTCAAAATAAATCTGAGGCACAGCTTCTACATTTTTAGCAACATAGTATTGATACTCATGTTTGCATTCTAACACAAACAATTCTGGATAGTTGCTATGTTTACGTTGTGATTCGTTGTAACGCAAATACTTCATTTCGCGTTCACCGAGTTTTGTCAACAAGGCAATATCCTTTTCGAGGTCGAACTCGTTTTCTTTACGCCAATTTGCATCTGCCTTTTCAGCATCAGACAATTTGTCGTAAACGTATCCATCTAGCGATTTGTATCGCTCAACTGTGACTACTTCGACCATAGCGGTGTCCTATGTCAAAATTTGTTATTGGGCTTGGTTTCAGTTGCTCGAACCCGACGTTCGTTCATATGCTGAATCTGCAATGCAAAGCTCTCGGGTGTGTCTTCGTATTCCCACGCATGTTTAGCAGCAAGTTTGGTAACTTTACTAGCATCAATGTTACGGCGTTTAATTTCTGCAATCAGCAGTGTACACCAATCTTCAAGACTGGTATTGTGCCGAGTTGATAGTTTACGAAGCTGGGATCCTTGCATATTTTCTGTCATTTTTAATTGCCTATGTTCAAGTTGTTTGTTTAAGTAACACGTTGGTTGTTGGTTGTCAAGTACTAAAGTTAATATTTTCCCCAAGTAAATCTAAACAACAATGCATCTTCTTCTGTGAGAAACCACACTGTATCGCCTAGCCACGCATAATTTGCACCGTAGGCATCGTAGCACCATTGCATAATTGCAGCAGCTTCTTTGATTGCACTCTTGTCAAGTTTTACGCCGTGATATCCTGCATCTTTAAATGCACTAAAAGTCACTGTGCGTTTAGGGTCAAGTCTGGTAAACACTACACGATGTCGATCTCGTGAAAGTATAACATTGTGACCAACATCACGATGTTTAGAGAATTGAACAGGCGACTTAAGTTTTTTAATAAACATGCAGAGTCCTGTAGATGCTATACCACACTATAGCATCTACAGTAGCACAGTCAATACAGAGTTATTAAACGTCTAATAGTAAATTCGGATCAAACGCACCCTGTGGACGTTCACGCGGATAACCTCGAGGATTACAAACTATACGAGTATTTCCGATCATATAATCATGACTGTCATGTACATGACCATGTACCCAGAGTTTTAGGTGATCGTGACTTACCATTAACCAGTCGAGATCACTAGCAAACGCACCGTTCATGTGTGTCTGATGTGCATATCGCGGATGTATACTCTTAAATGATGGTGCGTGATGTCCAACTACAACTGTGTTGCGTTTGTCTAGTTCAAGTTGCAGCGTGATCCATTCTACAGTTTTACGATGTGTTTCTGCGGTAACAGACGGCGGCAGTTTATGATAGAGATCACCGACATTGTACGTAATAGAACGATAATCGTTCATCATATCTTTTACTACAATTTCAGTCATAGGATCATAGTTATTAAAACTACTCCACAGTGTGGCACCAAGAAACACAGTGTCGTTGATAACCATCTTGTCGTTTTCTAACAAATGGATATTACCGTGTCTTGCACATTCTTCACGTAGGATATCTGCTGTACGATTCCATCTACCACCGTAGTGTTCATGATTGCCCATTACATACAATGTTGTGTCAAATTCGTCGCTAATTTGTTTGAAAAAATTGCGATAACGTATGGCATCGTCTGCATACCAGCCTTTTTGTATGTAAGCATAGTCGATACCTGCACTAGGGTTTCTGTGCATGTGTTCTGCATTGCAAATATCACCTGCAAGAATCAGTACGTCTGCTCCTGCGTTGGTAATATGTATGTCTTCTGCAAATTCCAAATGCAGGTCGCTGATCAATTGTATTTTCATTATTGTAATAACTTCATTATTGTGAATACTTTAGCACAATGCGAGCAAGTTGTAAAGTTACTTCACAGATTTTTTAGCTTCTTCTGATGTATGTACACGTTTACGTAGATCACTGCTGCTAAATCTATGATCACGTTTGTTAAAGTATAATTGTATACCCCTACGTCGGCAAATGTCTTTACCGGTAAAATCTTTGTCTTTATATTCTTCACCTAGTATACGAACGTCTATACGATACAATTCCAATATATCCTCAAGGTCTTTTTCTGTAGCATAAGGGATGATTTCATCGACATATGTAACACCCTTGAGTTGAGTATATCTTTCGACTATGGTTTGTACAGGGGCATTCTTGTCTTTGCGATCTGCGCTAGGATCAGTTTGTAAACAACAAATCAAATAATCACATTGTTCTTTAGCATCACGAAGCATTTGAATATGACCTGCGTGTAAAAGATCAAATGCAGATGCAGTTATTCCAATGCGTATAGTTTTTGTTATTTCGTTCATTTTTTGTCTTTATTTTTAATTGGTTGCATTTAGTAAAATGCTGCTGCACATATGCGCAGCAGCATCAATATTTTACACTGGATCAGCTTTTACATCAATTGGACCGTCGTCGGGTGGCGAAGATTGTGATTTGTAAATTATTTCTCCCATCTTCATAAGACTGTCACTGAGTTCTTGCAACGCAGGTTGCATTTCTTCAACAGTGTCTTTTGAAAGTGCATCACGTGCAGCAGCAAGTTTTTCATCAATTTCAGATTTAAGATCAGTAGGAATTTTGTCTTCATGTTCTTTTAGCTGCTTTTCAGCTTGATGAACCTGTGCTTCGCCTTGGTTACGAGTTTCGATTACAGCACGCTTCTTCTTGTCAGATTCGGCATTTTCTTCTGCTTCTTTAACCATGCGGTTAATATCTTCTTCACTTAGACCGCCACTGCTTTGAATGGTAACTTTTTGTTCCTTACCGGTAGCAACGTCTTTTGCACTAACATTAACAATGCCGTTGGCGTCAATATCAAATGTAACTTCGATCTGTGGCATACCGCGTGGTGCCGGTGGGATACCTTCAAGGTTGAATGTAGCCAATAGTTTATTATCTCGTGCAAGTTCACGTTCACCTTGACAGACTACAATCTGTACACCAGGCTGATTATCTTGTGCTGTACTAAAGACCTGACTCTTTTTAGTTGGAATAGTAGTGTTGCGTTCAATAAGTTTAGTAAACACACCACCAAGTGTTTCAATGCCAAGGCTAAGAGGTGTAACGTCTAATAATAGAACATCTTTTACATCACCTTGTAGAACACCACCTTGAATAGCAGCACCCATTGCAACTACTTCATCGGGGTTTACACCTTGACTAGGCTCGCGTTTAAACAGTTCTTTAACTGTTTGCATAACTTTAGGCATACGTGTTTGACCACCAACTAGGATAACTTCAGTAATATCCTCTGGCTTGACTTTTGCATCAGCCAGTGCTTTGCGGCACGGTTCTTTTGTACGTTCAACTAGTTTTTCAACCAAGCTTTCTAGCTTAGCACGAGTAAGTTTAACTGTGAGGTGTTTAGGACCTTCTGCACTTGCTGTGATGTAAGGCAAGTTAATTTCTGTTTGTGAACTGCTACTAAGTTCAATTTTGGCTTTTTCAGCAGCTTCTTTAAGACGCTGTAGTGCCATACCATCTTTGCGCAGATCTACACCCTGTTCTTTTTTAAACTCGTCTGCAAGATAATCAACTATCTGCAAGTCAAAGTCTTCACCGCCTAGTTGTGTATCACCATTGGTACTGAGAACTTCAAATACACCGTCGCCTAGTTCAAGAATGCTGACGTCGAATGTGCCGCCGCCTAGATCATATACTGCAATTTTACCACTGCCTTTTTTATCAAGCCCATATGCAAGTGCAGCAGCAGTAGGTTCGTTGATAATACGAAGAACTTCAAGACCGGCAATTTTACCTGCATCTTTTGTAGCTTGACGCTGTGCGTCGTTGAAATATGCTGGTACAGTAATAACGGCTTGTGTAACAGCAGTACCGAGATAACGTTCAGCAGTTTCTTTCATTTTAACAAGAATCTTAGCAGACACTTCTGCTGGGCTCATTGCTTTACCATCTACAGAAACATATGCATCGCCGTTCGGTGCAGCAACAATTTCGTATGGTAGTAGTTTACTATCTTTTTGTACAGATGGGTCAGTGAAGTTACGTCCGATTAAACGCTTAACTGCATGCAGAGTATTTTTTGGGTTAGTAACGCTTTGACGCTTAGCTGCGGCACCGACTAGTTGTTCACCGTCTTTAGCAAATGCAACAATGCTTGGGGTAGTGCGAGCACCCTCTGAATTTTCAATAACTTTGGCAGTCTTGCCATCAATGATACTTACACAACTGTTTGTAGTACCAAGGTCTATACCAATTACTTTGCTCATTTTATCTCCTCATAAAGCAAGATATGTAACATCTGCCTAAGGCCAGACATCACATGTCTAATATATATATTTTTTCTTAATTAGTCAAGGGTTTGTTCTAAATATTGTGCTAATTGAAATATGTTAACTTTGTCTTCTGTAACTTCCACCCAACCAACAACACTAATACCTGCTTCTTTAACTGTGTCATAATTACCACTTACTAGATGGTGCCACCAATATAACGGTTTATGGTTTTTTAACAGTTTGTATGCACAGGTTTCTGGTAATAGCCCGGGTGTGTCTATCACATCTAATGTTACCTTCATACAGTTACTTACACGCTGCTGCCGGTTTGGGTAATCTGTACATTTTGCAGTTTTTACATCAAGTAATTTACAAGCAATCTTACAACTTTTAACTTGGTCACCGTTCCATGCTTTGACTAAACAACAGCGGCCACACCCGTCACAGAGTTCATCCCACTGTTGTTCTGTCATTTCACTTAAAGGTGTAGTTTCCCACCAATTGTTAGCTATAGCTGCTAAGGTCAACTGGTCGCATTCGGATGATTGGTGTAGGTTCGGCTGGTGGTTCGCCTCTGTTGATGCCGTGTACATGTTCCATACCATATATGACTTTGCCCCACACAGTATATTGTCTGTCTAAGAAACGTGCATCACCGAAACAGATAAAAAACTGATCACTTGCACTGTTTGGATCCGAAGTTCTTGCCATACTACAAATACCTTCAGTATGCGGTACATCGTTAAACTCTGCTGTTAATTGTGGTAAAGACTGTTGTGTCCACCCACCTTGCGCCATAAATCCTTCAATTACACGATGAAAAACTGTGCCATCGTACAGGCCTTGTTCCGCCTGTGAAATAATCTGTGCAACATGATTTGGTGCTTTATCTGGAAAACATTCTAATAGTACTACCCCAGCTGGTAGATGCATTTTTAAAATTGGATTTGGCATAATAACCCTTATAAGTTTAATTTTTAAGTATATAATATGTATACTTAAAAATCAAAATTACAATTAATTATTCTACAGGTGTAATTTCTGCTTGCAGTGGGAAGCCACTTTGGCGTGCAATAGTAACGGTCTCGTCGCGTTTCTGAGATGCAACTTCATGACTATAAGTACCTGCAATACCTTTGCTGTTGTTATGAATGTGCATCATAATATCTTGTGCTTCTTCAAACGTCTTATGAAAAATCTGCATAAGAACAAGCACAACAAATTCCATACTTGTCTGGTCGTCGTTATATAACCAAACATTCCACATTCTTGGTGGTGTAAGTGTTACCTTATCTACCACAGTAACCACAGTACCTGTTTTAGTATTAGCCAAAATAATCTCCTACGTTCTTCATAAGTATGCGGTTGACTGCAATTAACAGTCAACCGCAAGTTAGATTTAGTTGTTGTCTGTGTTTACTTTTACGTCAACAATATTGCCGTTTGTAATAGGGATATTGCGACCTTTGACAGGTTCTGGCACTTCTCGTAACAGTTCGATTACCAAAAGGCCGTCCTCAAGTTTAGCAGACACTACTTTGATATGCTCAGCAAGAGTAAATTGACGTTCAAAATCTCTAGCTGCAATACCACGATGTAGCCAATTTCGTTCGATTTGATCTGTGTTCTTACTGCCTTTTACACTCAGTATACGATCGTTAGTGATATCGATGCTGAGCTCATCAAGTTTAAAACCTGCAACCGCAAGTTCAAGACGATATGTATCGCCGTTACAATCTAAGTTATAAGGTGGATAACCGTTTGCTTGTGCAACATTAACGTTGTTGATACGTGTTAGCATAGGCTCAAATCCTATTGCAAAACGGTTTAGATCTCTAAAAAGATCATCGATCATGAGAGATGGTAATTGACGCATTTATACCTCCTAATATAGCGAAGCACTACCTTAAGTGGGCCTCGAAAGCGCCCACACTATATATTTAATAACGTGTGAGCGCAAAGTCAAGAGTTAGTTGGCAGCTTCTGCGGTTTTATTGTATATTTTCAAAGGTTCGCTGCGTTCGTTGACAACATCTTCGGTAATTACAATTCTGCAAACACCTGAACTAGCCAAGCTCGGCAATTCAAATTGGCTACGCAACAAAATCTTTTCTAAGATACTACGTAATCCCCTTGCGCCTGTCTTACGCTCCATGGACTGCCTCGCAATGCTACGTAGTGCGTCTGGTTGAAATTCAAGATCGATTCCTTCAATTTTAAACATTTTTTGATACTGTTTAACAATCGCGCTTTTAGGTTCAGTAAGAATGTTAACAAGATCGTCTTCTTTAAGATCACAGAACGGTACCATAACAGGAATACGTCCAATGAGTTCGGGAATAAGACCAAATTTAATAAGATCCTCTTGGCGTGTCTGAGAAATCAATTCGAATACATCTTTGTCACTTAGTGCCTCGCCTGGCAGAGACGCACCGAAACCAATACCAGCACCCTTGTCTAGACGCTTACTGATAATGTCTGTTATACCAACAAACGCACCGCCTAGAATGAATAGAATATTTTTTGTGTTAATTAAAATATACTCACCGTGAGGGTTTTTACGACCCCCTGTTGGTGGTACTTTAACTTCGCAGCCTTCGATCATTTTAAGCAATGCTTGCTGAACACCTTCACCACTTACGTCTCTGGTGATACTAGAGTTTTCGCTTTTTCGACCTTTTTTGTCAATTTCGTCAATGTAAACAATACCGCGTTCTGTACGCTCTACGTCTTGGTCAGCAGCTTGATACAGTCGTGCAATTGCTTCTTCTACATCAAGACCGACGTATCCACTTTCAGTAAGACTCGTAGCATCAATGATAACCATTGGTACGTCTAAAAGTTTTGCAACTTGTTGAATGATATAGGTTTTACCGACACCGGTTGGTCCGATAAACATTAGGTTTGTTTTATCTATTTCAACATCGTCGATAACAGGATTGTTAATACGTTTCATGTGAGAATAAATTGCAACACTAAGCATCATTTTTGCTTGACGTTGACCTACCATGCGCTCATCAAGATATGCCATGATTTTTTCCGGTATTAACACACCGAAATCCTTTGGCTGCTTAACAATTTCGTCTTTAAGAACACCATAGCATAGCTCTACACATTCGTTACAAATGTATACATCATTGCCACTGATCAGCTTAGTGACCTCTGTTTGATTCTTACCGCAGAAGCTGCAAGAATATGTAGGACGCGAACTATCCCTGGCCATTAATTAACCCTCTGTTTTGTTGTTTGTGTAATCTTGTAATCTCTGCTGATGCAGAGATTTAAGTTTGTCTAAAAACTCAGTCGTGTTCTGAGCGGTTGTTACTACGGATTCTACTACAGGCAACTTATCTATTATCTGCCATTCTAACTTGTCATCTTTTGATATTACTGTATCTGTAGTCTGATTGTCAACTGTGGGAATGTCATCTTCTGTTACAGGAATACGAACAATTGGTTCTTCAAACGACATTTCATATTGCGCAGCATCATGTTCTGCTGTAATCGTTTAATCGTTTGATAACCCATTGAAAGATATAGTATGATTAATAGGTTTTGTAGTAGATTCTGTCTCTGCTACTGGTTCGTGTTTAGGTTGCGCAGCTAACATCGAGTTTAGCTTAGCAATTTCTGCTTGAAGTGTTGATATTGCAGGCACAACTTGATCGAGCCCTTGAACTATTACCGGGTCTGCAGATGTTTGAGTTTGAACTGTTGGTTCGACAACATTTACTACAGATATTGGTTCAGTCTCTACTACGGTTGATTCAACCTTTTTTGTTTTACGTAATCCATACTCTGCGAGTCCTTGATTGGCTGCAATTAGCATCAATATTGCAAGAGGGTCAAACACTACGATAATAGCAATTGTTATACCGCGTACTGCTTTTTCTAACAGATTTGCATCTGGGTCATCACCGTAGATCATTTCGGCAATATATTTTAACGGTCCAACTTCTACTTCAAGTTTTCTATATTCGGCTTCTAGCCCGAATTTCTGTTCAGTTAGTACAGCAATCTCGGTTTCGGCATTTTCAATTATTGTGTTTTGTTCTGCTACTTCTATAGCAATTTGATTGTTGTCAGTTGTACCTAACTGTTGTCTTAAACGATTAATTAACTCGTTCGATTTTGCAATTTCTTGTTCTGCTAATCCTCGCAGGCGTTGAATTTCGTTACGAGCAGCATCGATTACAGACGATGAAATGTTAGCACTTTCTTGTGCAATTAATTCTGCCAACCGTTGTTTTTCGACGATCTGTGCTGTTCTAAATGCTTCAATTGCACGTTCGGTAGCAGGACCTAAATTGCCGTCGGCTTCGACACCAACTAATGCTTGTAATGCTGTAATATTATTGGAAGAGATATATTGTTCTATATTTTCTAAATTACGATCAATCTCTGTTAGTTGATCTTTATATAAAGATAAGCCGCTACTTAGACGCTGTTCTTCTTTAGCAATAATTTCGTTTTGTTCATTGATAGCAGGTTGAATACGTTCGTATGCGCTATCTATGCGAACCTGTTCTCTGTCAATTTGTGTTTGTATTTCACTATCACGATTTACGCCAGTGGTCTCTAGCTTTTCAATTTCCTGCTCTGCTTCGAGTACTATTTCTTCTTGGCGGCTAATCTGTGTACTGAGCTGCTCTAGTCTTGCTAGCCCTTCTGTTGCACTAGATGTTTGATCAATGTGTGCCTTGGATAAAAATCCAAAAATGCCCATACTAGTAATGCACATAAGAATTACCACAGCAATGCTGAGGTAGGATTTTAGAGCAAATGGTGTTTTGTTCCAGTTATTGTATAACCAACTGGCAACAATAACTTTACTAGCTTCTAAAATGCTAGCCATGATGATAATAGGTATGAAAGCACCTGTAAAAATGCTTGTCATACCTATTACACTGTAATAGCCTGCTACAGCACTAAGCCCAATTGCTGCTACATACATAAGCACGGTTGACAACATCAAATATCCCTCACGACAATTAACTATTGTACCGCATAACTCTTATTTGTCAAAGACTATCAGGCGTTAGCTATTTGAGTAACCGAAATGTTTCCTTCAACGGTTTGTATATTTGAAACTGTATCAATTGCAGCAGCAGTTACTTGCTGTATCACTGTTTGAACAGGGGTGTATGCAACGTTGCCGCCGCCTATTACAACATTGCTGTTCCATATGTTTCTGTTAGTGATCCAAGTACTAGTCAATGCTCTTGCAATCAATCGTGTAAGTGCAGCCGGTCCTACGAGCTCGGTATTAACAGTTTCCGGCTCGCCTGCAACTGTATAAGTCACAAGCTGATCTATGTGTTCGATACCTACTGTCCATGACACAGTTGTAGGAGGTGTATTACCTGATACAGTTGATCCAGTTAGTGCAATTGCACCGTACACTGTTGCTGTTAAATTGCTTTCAATATAACTAGCAACACCGATCCAACGCATGTTACCACGTTCAATATCTTTTGCCTGTGCGAATGTCATGTTTGGAATGTAAACAGTATTTGCAGCAAAACCAAGATCAGTTGCTGCACTACCTGTATCCGAACCTATATAGATTGGTGATAAGCTTTGACTATTAAGTTGGATTTTATTGGTATAGCGTGTTGCATACACACCAGTTTGCTCACTCACTGCATTTATAGTATTGCATACTCCTGCTGCGGTTAATGCACCAGTGACAAATGTAATTGTAACACCGTTGATAACAACTGTATCACCGTTTGCTGGACTAGTAAATGACCCGCCATAGATTGGACTTTGATACGTAAATGCACCGATCGGTAAACCAATTGTAGCAAGAGGTGTACCAGTAACATTAGCAAGTACAATTGGTAATGTACTCTGCGGCCATGCACTTTGCAATGTAATATAGTTTGTTGCAGTAACTGATGCCATTACATTAGTGTATTGGCTCATTAAATTAAAACGATCTACAATATCACTTACAGTATCGCCCGAGTCAAATGGTCCTATAAGATACCCATTGCAACTCAGTGTGTCACCTGTAGTCATAGTGGGCGACGAGTTATAACTCGATATTGCAACCATTGTGTGATATTGGTTGCTTGTGTACGGTGATATACCACCAGCTGTGGTACCCGAACCTGTATAATCTGTTGGACTATTAAGCGTCCAAGTAACCCTGTAGTAAGTAGGTGTTGGTTTAAAAGTGGCCATCTAATGATTCTCCGGGCTGTGCTTTGAATATTTAGCCAAACCGACATTAGAAACTCATAACAATAAATATCATTGCAGTTGCGATTTAGTTACGGCTGCGTTATCATGTGTTATATAAAACACAGCGGTCTTAAAGCATCATCCCCGCTATAGAAATTCTGCTGCTTATCTTTATAGAGAGGCAAAACTAATGACATACTATCCTATTGCGTACAAATATACATCTACCAAAGAATACGTCGATGAATTTCCATGTGCTTATAAGCAATGGAAAGCAGATACACATTGTAATCTAAATCATGGTTACAGTTTTTCGATGAAATTCTATTTCGGTGCAAACGAACTAGATCGTCGAGGCTGGGTTTGTGATTACGGTGGTTTAAAAGAACTCAAGCAACTGCTTAAAGACCAATTTGATCATCGAACACTGATTGCCGCAGATGATCCAGATCTAGAAAAGTATAAACAACTTGAACGAGATAACATACTAAAGTTGACTATACTGCCTGGTATGGGATGCGAAATGATTGCAGACATGCTGTATAAGTTTGTTAACGGTGTGTACATCCCAGACTATCTTGGCAAAGGCGAAGCCGAACGTGTTTGGTGTTATCGTGTAGAAGTCCGAGAAACACAAAGCAATATGGCTTTTAGAGAAGGTCATAGAGAGTGGAACGAAAACTTGTTTGAATAATAAAAAGCCCCGCTAAGCGGGGCTTTTTTATGATAGTAACATGCTTTTTTGGTGTGCAACACGTATTGTAGGATCTACGTATATAGTTTCTCCTATGTCTGCTGCATTCCAACAGAACCCAACATCTTCTGCTGTAAATTCTGCAAAGTCGCCAGACTCTACCCAGCGAGGTCTAAACCATGGATATTCCATGCGTTCCATTACACCTTTAGCAATCGCTACAAATCCAAACCCGACATAATTTGCAGTAAACAAATTAGTCCTTGTGTCTAACTCCGATCGTTTCATAAAATCAAATTTACCATCCGTCAGCAATTTGTTGTAGTCAAGCTTTTCTACAATTGGAAATTCTGTGTTGTTATGTGTAGGATAACAGCCGCTGACTATTGGTTTGTTGTGAGACAACAGTTTCATAACGTCCTCACCTTTCCAAACTATATCACTGTCTATCCACACTTGATAGTCGTAATCTAATTGTCCACCAAACGGCTTTTGCTTCTTACCGTCAACATTGTTACCGCCTAGTATTCTGTTACGAGCATAGTATACAACTGGATCATAGGCCATGCTGTATGCCCACTCCACCTTATTTGCACCAAATGTAGTAATTGTTTCGGTCCAGGACCGTATCCAAAGATCGCTAAACTCTCTACCAGGTACGCAAAGTATTACTTTCATATGTATAGCCTTTTGTTTTTAACAAACTATAACAGCTATACATAGTTTTAC
>JACCDX011726972.1_pt1 | contig 13520 bp, 12 predicted proteins | sample 7449681 | NCBI WGS metagenome assembly JACCDX01 (sample SAMN15323450, study PRJNA562643) | freshwater metagenome | isolation source: river surface water | place: USA:Blue River Watershed | collected 2017-08-18
CAAATATAGTACGAGAAATGCTCAGAAAAGTGTTTGTGAATAATCTTCGGAAAATGGTTGCAAAACATTAACAATATTACGGTTAACACGTGCATTACTTGCCAATGGGGATACACGATGCGCTTTCAAATATCCATCCGGACAAGATTTCAACATTTGTATACGCGATTGAGCGCTTTCTGTAATATAACTTTCCGCTTTTTCCGGTTCAATAATCACCGGCATACGCTTCTTGGTGTTGTGAATTTCTGAAAGCAATGCATTGGCCTCCGTTGTTATTATACTATAGGATTTTATTTCTTCCGATGTTTCAGGATGAATCCAGCAAGAGTAAATTCCTGCAAATAAAATAAACTCCGATTCTGCTCCATAAATGTAATACGGTTCCTTTTTCTTGCCGATGGTTTTCCATTCAAAAAATCCGGACGCTGGCACCAAACAAGGCTGATGCTTCCAAGCGTCTCGAAACATAGGTTTTTCATCGATAGATTCCCCTCGCGCATTCAACCCATACACCATCATCTCCTCGGCCTTTTGAACATCTCTCAACCAACTCGGAAGTAAGCCCCATTGCATCAAAGAACTGTACAATCTAAAGGGATGCTCTGCAACATAATTTGGCGAACTCCCTTTCATATCGCCCACTATCACAGGCAAACGAGGGTGGGCAAATCCCGAAAAGAAAAACCCGGGAGTTGGAATATTAATCTCCGTTAAATTCAATTTGCTTTGCAACGATTGGGCACTCAAGTTGATTGAGTAACTAAAACACATAAAGCAAAATTAGCAGGAAATGTGATTGTTTTTTCCATGGGTTATGTCGATTTTCGAGCCATGCGTATTGGCATTTCCCGCGAACGAAAAAATCCCCCCGACAATCGAGTAGCTTTCACACCTATTCAGTGCGTGGCCTTAAAAAGCCGATATCCCCAATTATCTATCTCCGTGGAATCATCCCCAAATCGATGCTTTTCCGATGAGCAATACCGCGAAGTGGGAGTAGAGGTTGTGGATTCCTTGAGCCATTGCGATGTTATTTTTAATATCAAAGAAATCCCACCGCAGTATTTAATTCCCGAAAAAACGTACTTTTTCTTTTCACACACCATCAAAAAACAGCCGTACAACCAGGCGATGTTGCTAGAAATAATCAATCAGCATATCACCTTAATCGATTACGAAGTGTTGCGATGGGAAAGCGGTCAGCGTGTGTTGGGTTTCGGTCGATATGCCGGCGTGGTAGGTGCCTACAACGGGTTATTGGTTTACGGTAAAAAATACAATTTATGGCACTTAAAACCCGCCTATCAATGTGCCAATTACGCCGAAATGCTCACCCAGGCCATGCTCATTAAACTCCCCCCATTGCGGATCGTAATTACGGGCGGTGGAAGAGTAGCCCAAGGTGCATTGGATATGCTTAGAGCCTTGAAAATACGAGAAATTTCACCCAAACAATTTTTACATATTCAATACACGGAACCCGTTTTCGTTCAGTTGAATAGTCCCGATTTATACGTCCACCCTACGCTTAAAGAATGGGATACTCAGCACTTCTATAACCACCATCACGAGTATCATTCCCAGTTTTTACCCTATGCATCCAGTACGGATTTGCTAATAAATGGTGTCTATTGGACCCAAGTTTTACCCCGGTTATTTGAGAAATCGGACACGGCCGCTGGAAGAGATTTTCCTACAGTAATTGCCGATGTATCCTGCGATATTAACGGTTCCGTTCCCATTACTTTTGATGCCACTACCATTACTGAACCCGTTATAAGTTGGAACCGAAAATCCCAAGAACCATGCCCCCCCTTTTCCGATAATAGCATAGACATTATGGCCGTTGGTAACCTGCCCAACGAACTGCCCAAAGACGCATCCGAAGAATTTGGCGAAATGTTGATGCAACATATCATTCCCGCTCTACTTCAACCCCATTCAAAACTAATCGAACAAGCAACCATCGCCAAAGAAGGAAAACTTACCGCAGATTTCCGCTATTTGAGCGATTATGTGCAGGATTCTCTGTAATTTTAACGAAATTTGCGGCGATTTTAATAAACACATGACAACCAATCGTACTTTCACAATGATTAAACCCGATGCCGTAGCCAACGGTCATGCCGGTAAAATTTTGGATCAAATCATCGAAGCGGGTTTTAAGGTAATCGCCTTGAAATACACCCAGTTGAGCACCGAAAAAGCGGGTGATTTCTACAACATCCACCGCGAGCGTCCTTTCTTTAACGATTTGGTTAGCTTTATGACTAGCGGTCCAATCTATGCGGCTATCCTAGAAAAAGACAATGCCGTGGAAGATTTCCGCAAACTAATTGGTGCTACCGATCCGCAAAAAGCAGAACCCGGTACCATCCGCAATCGCTTCGCTAAAAGCATCGACGCTAACGCCATCCACGGTTCTGATAGCGACGAAAATGCTAAAATCGAAGGCGATTTCTTCTTCGCCGAAAACGAACGCTTCTAAGCATTCGCCCCACCCTATTAACCATGGAAAGAAACTCTTTATCTCAATCCGAATACAATCGGAACAACGACTTACGCGCCTTTGAAGGTCCGCGCTCTCGATTTGCTGAATTAAGCTTTGCTTGGACTGTGTTTCTGCAATTCATCAAAGGCTTTCGAAAACTGCACTTCGAAGGTCCTTGTATCTCCATCTTTGGATCGGCAAGATTTAAGGAGGAAAACGACTACTACCAACAAGGCTTTGCCATGGGGGCCAAGGTAGCAGCCGCTGGATTTAATGTAGTAACCGGTGGTGGTCCAGGAATAATGGAAGCCGCAAGTAAAGGCGCAAAGTCTGTAGGCGGACATACCATCGGTATCAACATCGAATTGCCCTTCGAACAAAAACCCAATCCTTTCTTAGATGTCTGGGTGGATATTCGTTATTTTTTTGTTAGAAAAGTGTTGCTTTTCAAATATTCCGTTGGTTTTGTCATTATGCCAGGAGGCTTAGGTACCTTAGACGAATTGTTTGAGGCCTACACATTGGTGCAATGCAATAAAATTCCCCAATTCCCCATTGTTTTATTTGGTTCTGAATATTGGCATAATATGGTGGAACAACTAAAATTCATGGAAGAAAAACATGCTATTTCACCGGAAGATCATGACTTGTACATCATCACTGACGACTACGATGAAGCCATGAATTTTCTGCTTACCCGAATCCACCAATACGCGCCGAAGTATCAAACCTTCCGCAAGAAGTGGTGGCTCGGCGAAAAATAGTATCTTTGCGGCCTCATGAAAGGTCCTATTTCTCAATTCATCGAAAAACATTATTTACACTTTAACGCTGCCGCTTTGGTTGATGCAGCTAAAGGCTATGAAACTCACCTAACCGAAGGCGGTAAAATGATGGTTACCCTAGCCGGTGCGATGAGTACCGCGGAATTAGGTAAAAGTTTGGCAGAGATGATTAGACAAGGGAAAGTAGATATTATCTCATGTACAGGTGCCAACTTGGAAGAAGACATCATGAACTTAGTGGCTCACAACCACTACAAACGAGTACCGAATTACCGCGATTTAAGTCCACAAGACGAATGGGATTTACTTGAAAACCACTACAATCGTGTTACCGATACCTGCATTCCTGAAGAAGAGGCGTTCCGCAGATTACAGAAACATATTCACGGTATTTGGAAAGGCGCCGATAACAACGGTGAACGCTATTTCCCCCACGAATACATGTACAAAATCTTGTTGAGTGGCGAATTAGAACAGTACTATGAAATCGATCCCAAAGATTCATGGATGTTAGCAGCAGCTGAACGCAACTTACCCATTGTTGTACCCGGCTGGGAAGATTCTACTATGGGAAATATTTTCGCTTCTTATGTTATCAAAGGCGAAATCAAAGCCTCAACCATGAAAAGCGGTATTGAATACATGGCTTGGTTGGCCGATTGGTACGTTAAAAATAGCGAAGGAAAAGGCGTTGGTTTCTTCCAAATCGGGGGAGGTATTGCGGGCGATTTCCCAATTTGCGTAGTGCCCATGTTGTACCAGGATATGGAAATGGAGAACATTCCGTTTTGGAGTTATTTCTGTCAGATTAGCGATTCCACCACCTCTTACGGTAGCTATTCAGGTGCTGTACCAAACGAGAAAATTACATGGGGAAAATTAGATATTCATACCCCTAAGTTCATCGTTGAAAGCGATGCAACCATCGTAGCACCGTTGATGTTTGCTTGGATTTTAGGTTGGTAAACCTAATCACTTGAGCTTGTTAGAAAATCAAAAAATGCAAGCAACAACCTTTAAACGGGCTCCGTATTTACTATCCTCCCTATCACTATTTTTGGTGGGCTGTTTATTTTCACTTTCGGAATGCGAATCCATTTCTAACAATACTAAAAAACCGTTTGTTATCGCAGAAACAGCACAGCCCTTTACCTTGGCTTGGTTAGACCAATGCCATAACGCCATCGGCAATGCGAATCAACTATGTTCGGGATTTGCCGCCAACCCACAGAGCCAATTGAATTGGTTATCAATGCTCCGGTCCTCAGGAAAACTGAAAAACAATTTTCGAGGTATGGCTTATTGGGAACCTGCATTCGTTACCCAAAAAGAATTTTCCTGCGATTCTCAACTCAACGGTGGAGGCAGTGGTTGGGAAAATATGTGTCTGTTTGATTTTAATCATCACGCATTACCAGCTGCCTACTTTAATTGGAAGTAAAACTACCCTGTATTTAATCCTATATTTGTTATAGAAATAATACCTAAACTTATTTTTATTTAAAACCAATTCAATACCGATAGATAAACAGTCAAGCAATGAATTTTTATTTCAATTTCAACACAGTAATTTCCCAAATTAAAGCCATTCCAATATCCAGAGTATCAACTTGTATTTTAATGTCCATTGTTAGCTTCTGTTATCCAAATATTAACGCCCAAGACATCAGAACTGGCACAAACAAACCCAAATACACCAGCTCCGAGCAACCCATGCAACTGTTTGATTCCAAAGGGAAAAAGATAACCTACTCCCAATGGATTAAGACCTTAAAAAAAGAGTTAGATCCCTCCGTTCCTACCATTATTCTATTCGGCGAACTTCACGATAACCCACTGGTACACTGGTTGCAGTTGCAAACCACCCAAGATTTATACATGATCTCTCCAAATATGGTTTTGGGGGCCGAAATGTTTGAAACCGATCAACAACTTGCCCTGAACGAATATTTAAAACCTACCGATACTTCGGTACAAAAAACGCAAACTTCCGTTACTCCTATGGGCGCTATGTTTGGTCAAGATCCCCACTATTCCAAATTGAAAAACGCCATCAAATTATGGCCTAACTTTAAAACCGATTACAAACCATTGGTTGATTTTGCGAAAGAAAACGAGCTGCCCTTTGTTGCCACCAACATCCCGCGTAAATACGCCAACCTCGTGTACCGAGGTGGCGTTAAAGCCCTTGATACCCTATCAGCAGACCAGAAAAAACTATGCCCACCTTTGCCATTCCCATACGATAGCACACTAACATGTTATTCCGATATTTTTAAAGCAACAGGCGGTCACGGTGGACAAAACCTACCCATGTCTCAAGCCATTAAAGATGCCGCTATGGCCTGGAATATCATCCAAAACCTTCAACCAGCCCATACAGACTCTTTAGTCAGTAAAGGAACTGGGGTAACTACCACCAACGCTACAAAAATTACAAGTCCCCAACCCCGCATTTTTATCCACTACAACGGCACCTACCATTCAGACCATCACCAAAGCATAGAATGGTATCTTAAAACCTATGCATCGGACCAAGAGAAAATTTGCAACGTGCCTTTTATAATCAATGTGGTTACCATTGGTGCCCGAACTCAAACCAACGTCACCAAATTGGATGCGGAAAATAAAAATATTGCCGATTTAATTATCGTAACCGCAGATAATATTACAAAGACACATTAAATCTACACGATAATTTCATTGCATACAGTAATCAATTAAGTAATAACCATTGCATTCCTTCTCAATCCTATTAAATACAAATTTTTATAGCACCTGTTAACCTTCGCCTTCATGGAAAATATTATTGAAAAATTCAGACAAATAAAAGCCTTCATATTTGATATCGATGGGGTTCTAACCAACGGGCAAGTACTGGTTACCGAAGAAGGGCACATGCTCCGATCCATGAATATCAAAGACGGTTACGCCCTGCAGCACGCAGTTAAACAAGGATATCCCATCGCCATAATCAGCGGAGGCAAAGGCTCTGGGATTTTAGAACGACTTAAGGGTTTAGGAATCCAATACATTTATTTGGGACAAAGCCATAAAATGGATGCATTCCAAGAAGCCTGTCATACTTGGGATTTATTACCCTCCCAAATAGCTTATATGGGCGATGATTTCCCAGATATACCTGTTCTTCAACAGGTTGGTTTACCGTGCTGTCCAGCCGATGCTTGCCAAGAAGTAAAAAATATTTCGCATTATATTTCCTCTACTAAAGGAGGATATGGTTGTGCCCGCGAGCTTATCGAACAAGTGATGAAAACACATGGTACGTGGATTAGTGAAAACTCCCATCACTGGTAAGAATTAGCAATAACCTATCCATCGTCAAATTTTAGGAAACCATCGTTTTTCAATAGGACAACAGAGTCCGTTCCCATATATTTGCGTATTAACTTTTAAATTATTTCCTAAATATCAATTCCATGATTGCCGAATCTTTAGTAAACCACCGACTTAGCCCGTTACGGACTAGCGATACTGTTGAGGCAGCAATGGAATTTATGGTGCAAAGCGGAGTTAGTGAATTGCCAGTTATTGATAAAAAACAAGTGGTAAACTATGCTAGACTTTCCAACTTGGCAACCTTGCCAAAAAATAAGTTATTAGTGGATGTAATTCCCGCCCATCCCTACCCACCTGTTGCAACGATAAACAATCATCTATACGAATTAATCCCATTGCTTTCGGCCAATGATTTATCAGTCATTGCTGTCTGCAATAACGAAGGCGAATTTGTTGGAATTACTGAACAAAAGCAAATCAATAAATACATTTCCGAAAGCCTTACTTATAGAGGATTGGGGGCTATTTTGGTGTTGAATCTAGACAATAGAAGCTATGCACCATCCCATTTAGCAAGAATAATCGAGGAAAACGGTGCAAAAATCATTGGATTAGTATTAAAACAACGAGAAGACCAAACTCTTTGGGTAAACATAAAATTAAACACTACAACTGTTAAACCCATTGTAACTTCTTTAAATAGACACGATTACCGAGTTGAATATATCTTTATGTCCGAAGACATGGACGAAGAAAATAACCGGGAATTTGATATGGTGTTACGATTTTTTGACATTTAATTCGATAGGCCAAATTCAAGCCTATGTAATTGTATTTCAACTTATTACGTACAAAAAATAGAAGGATACCCACATTATCTATGTAGATAACTTATCATCAAGAGATAGAATTTTCATACAATCCTTGCGTTCTATACCTAATTTTGAAAATTGACGCCTATCGAAGATAAGAGTACGCGAATAATTTTTATGCCAAAAAACAAAGAAAAGAAATCGTCTAAGAGTTCCAATTACGATTTAATTCCAAGCACATCGGTTAAGCCACTAAATCTCGTTGATGTTATAAATTTTTTCTGGCGCTGGAGAAAAGTACTAATTATTGCTTGCAGTATTGCCGCTTTGTTGGCAATCGTTATCACGATGCCTGCAATAACAAAACCAAAGTACAAGGCAACGCACATTTTTTATCCCACAAAAAACAATTCAATTTCTGATGCTTTGTTGTCTGATGCTCGTCAAAGGCAAAAAGACCCCCTAGAATTTGGTGAAGAGGAGGAAGCGGAAAAAGCCATGCAAATTCTATTGAGTGGCGATTTAATGGGAAGATTGGTTAGGAATTTCAACCTTTATAAGCACTATAACATCAATCCGCAAACGGAGAAATTTCCAAAAACTGCTTTGGATTACAAACTAAAAGAAAATATTTCCGTTACTCGCACTCGTTACTTATCCGTTACCATTGAAGTATTGGATGAGAATCCGCAAATGGCGGCAGACATCGCCAATGGAATGGCAAAATTGTACGATTCAGTAAAAACTGAAATCCAAAATCAGATTGCTATACCTGCATTACACATCGTTGAACGTGCTTTGCAGAACAAACGCGATAAAATTACTAGCATCAAAAACGAGATGCGTAAGTTAGGAGAGAACGGGATTACCAACTACGAAGAACAAAGTAGAGCGTTAGCAGAAGAAATTTATAAATTACAAGCATCCGGTGGTGCAAAAGCAGCAAAACTCAAAGACCTGTTGGAACAACAGAAAACCTTAGTAAGCAATGGCGGTGATTTTGTGGCATTAAATGAATTAATTAAGCTGGAAGAAGAGAAAGAAAGTGATTTAATTGCTCAATACGATCGCAGAATGGTGGATGTAAATGAGAATTTATCTCATAAAATGACGGTGCAAGCTGCGGTAAAACCCGAAATCAAATTTTGGCCAAAACGCACTTTGGTACTTTTACTTTCTGTTTTAGCTACTTTCTTCGGAACCGCAATCGTTCTCGTAATATTAGAATTATTTAAACCTACAAAAGTTGTAATCGCAAATACCGAGGAAGAATAATACAATCCGGTTATTATCCCATTACCCGTGATTACACCACCAACCACATCCATTAAATCTTGGCAACTTTGGTCAATCATTGCTGGTTTGGCAGCAGTGTTTGCCTTTATTGCTACTCAACAATGGTTTTTACTATTGCTTGCGCCTATCGTTGTTGGTTTTTTACTTTTACTGTTTATACACACCGAAAAAACTTTGCTATTCTCGGGTGCACTTGCTCCACTTAGTATTAACTACGATGATTTGCCTGGGGGATTTGGGCTAACTATTCCAACGGAACCTATCTATATTTTGCTGTTTGTTGCTTTGATATTTTGGTGGCTGCGAAATCCAATCATTAACAAGAGGATTTTATTTCATCCCTTAAGTCTTATAATGGCAGCCTACCTAGGTTGGTATTGGTTGAGCATCCCTTTCAGCAGTATGCCGATGGTAAGTTTCAAATTTGTGCTAGCCAGAACATGGTATATCGTAATATTTTATTTTGCAGTCTTACATATCTTCAGAGATTTTTATAAAATTCATTGGTTTTATACAACATTCACAGTAACCACCTTGGGTTTGGTTATTTATACATTAATTAAGCACTCAGCTGATGGGTTTCTGCGAAGTTCCAGCTATTCTGTATCCTGGCCATTTTTCCCCGATCATGGCCAGTATGCCGCAGCAATTGCTTTTGCGGTACCCATTCTAATTATCTACGCATTAGCCGGTAGACATTTTAAAATCCCAATAACAGTAACGCCCTTGCTCCTTTTACTCTTAGGCATTTTACTATTTGGTATTATAGTAAGCTATACCCGAGCCACTTGGTTGAGTTTGCTTGCTGCGGCCGCCGTTTATTTCTTGATTCGATTTAAAATTAAATTTTATTTCATCCTAATTGCACTTGCCGCCGTATTCACCTATGGTATATACAACCAAGACACCATTTTATATAGTTTAGAAGCCAACAAACAGGGTTCGGCAGACGATATCGAAGGACACGTAAAATCCGTTTCCAATATTACTACAGACCCGTCCAATCTTGAACGAATAAACCGATGGAAGTGTGCCGCACGCATGGTGCAAGAAAGGCCCTTGTTTGGTTTCGGACCTGGGACCTACGTCTTCCAATACGGAGCATTTCAAAAAAGTGATGAACTCACTCTGATTTCAACTTTTTCGGGAGATTTAGGCGATGCCCATAGCGAGTATTTTTCCGCAATGAGTGAAGCCGGATATCTGGGCTTATTTCTGTTTATAGCCATCGTACTAGGAACCTTTGGGTATTCATTAAAAGTAATTTACACTCACCCTATAGGTAAAATACGCTTTACAGCCATGATCGCTATTTTAGGATTGAGTACTTATTACTTCCATGCATTCTTGAACAACTACAGTCAATACGATAAGATTGCCGTGCCTTTATGGATATTTACGGCTGTAATAGCTGCATTGGATATTTATGGAAAAGATGCGCTTGCATCCCCTACATTTGCAAGTGATGCTAACGGCGTTGCGAAAAAGTAAACTGTTTCTCATCGGATTTTCCATATGTGGAATATTATCCATCGTGGCGCTATTTGGTTATTCTATTGCACCAGATAATAGCAGCAATGCCAATCGAATTGTTCAAGAATGGAAAAATCTTCCGCCGGGTACACAACGGTATTACGTAGAAATAGATTCTACAAACACCAGCTCTATTACTTCCTATTTCCAAATCTGGCTCACAGGCAATCCCAACCCAAATAAGATATTACCAGTCGCTGAAATCAAAAAAAACGGGCAATCGCTACGTCAAACCCAATTACCCATAAACAGTAATTTTACTGCTAAAAATCAATCCTTCGATACGAACCGTTCAGCTATCTCTGATACATCTTTAAATAGAAGTTCCGATAACACAACTGCTTATTACAATGGTATCCCATCAACCAACAATACTGCCATAAAGTCAATAACATTCTGGTTGGGTACGGATCAATTTGGACGCGACGTTCTGAGTAGAATGATCATTGGGAGTAGAGTCTCCCTTACCATTGGCTTTATTGCGATGATAAGTTCACTGCTATTGGGCGTTGTTATTGGTCTAATTTCTGGGTATTTTGGGGGATTAACCGATAAGTTTTTGAGCTGGTTGATCGCTGTTTTTTGGTCGGTCCCTACCTTATTAATCGCCATGGGACTAAGTCTTTTCCTACCAAAAGGATTGTACCAAGTAATGATAGCTACCGCATTATCTACTTGGGTAGAAGTGGCAAGGGTGGTAAGAGGTCAGACATTACAATTTAAAGAACGTGAATTCATTATGGCAGCAAAAATTAATGGTTTCTCCGCTTGGCGCATCATGCTCATACATATACTACCTAATACCAAAGGTTCATTAACGGTGTTAGCCACTACCAATTTCGCAGCTGCCATACTGTTGGAGGCCGGTTTAGGGTTTTTGGGATTAGGGGTTTCACCTCCAACGCCAACTTGGGGTATGATGGTAAAAGAAAATATGGGGTATTTGGTTCTAGATAATGCCTACATGGCATTAATACCGGGTTTCGCCATCATGATTTTGGTGATGGGATTTAACCTGATGTCCATGGGTCTAAGAGACCTCATGGACACCAAATCAAATTAATATTTTGTTTATTTTACAAAGACTTTAACCGGAGCAAACTGCTGCTTGTCGCTGTTAATTTGGAGTAAATATATACCGGATACTAAATTAACCGGTACCGTAGCTTTACCCGCACTTACTTGCGATTTTGCTACTATTGATCCTTGAATATTCATCCAAGCCACATTGCCACTTTCTAAGCCGTTAAATTCAATAACTTCATTGTTGGCAACGGGATTTGGATAAACAGAAGCGGTAGCCAAAATATTCTTAGAGGTTAAGCCCAAATGATCTACAACCACGGGAATATCCGCCGTATCCTTACATCCGTTAGTTGAACTTGTAGCAATCATTCGAACCGTATAATTACCAGCTCCTGCGTATTGGTGAACACCAGGCAATCCCGATTTGGTCTGACCATCGCCCCACTCCCAGAATATTGTTAAACCAGTAGTAGTTATTGGAACGCAGTTGATTTTATGTTGCCATAAAAGTGTCCAAGTAAATCCTGCTGTAGGTCTAGGCAACACTTTCAATTCCAATGGCTCTCTTTTGGAAACACAATTTTTATTTGATATTTCGTAGTAGTAGGTTTGACCCGCTAATACCATGCCCAATTTAAAGGTTTCCCCTGTATAAATAGGTGTTGTAGCCGTGGCCTCGTCAAACCATTTAACAGTCCCGTAAGGAACATCAACTAAAAGTTCACCCAATCCTTTTGCACAAATTGAAGGTGCACTAACCGTTGTTGGTTTAGGTACATCGTTTACTACTACCTCTACACTATCAAACGTAGCGCTTTCACAAAATCCTTCAGCAGGTTTGTAATAGACATAACCCGTTTTTGTTAAGTTTCCAATTTTTGCAGAATTTCCTGTAGCAAAAGAACTGCCTGTCTTACTGCTAAACCAATGGATTTCTCCCCACTGTGGAGCAGCAAATAAGTTTGCAGAATCGCCCGCACAAATTACATCGCCTTTGGGTCCAAATACATCCGAGTAATTGTTAACTATAACATTTACCGGAGTTCTTCCACTTCCGCACACACCATTCCAACTTTCCACATAAACAGTATACTTTCCACGAATCGCTGGAGCTGTATAACTGTACTTTCCTCCTTTACCCAACAAGGTTCCTGAACTAGAAGCATTAAACCAACGAAGTGTATCCGATCCGGATAAGGATGCATTCAATTCCACTGTTCTACTGCCTGTCTTGGCACATACAACAGTGTCGGTGAAGGCAACCACCGGACTTTCAGGAGCAAAGTTACTACCCACAAAAGCTTGTACCTTAGTTCTTCCCCCTGCTAATGCACAAACACCGTTAATCGCTTGAACATAAAATATTGTATCTGCATTTAACTTGCCCGTAGTTAAGGTATTTCCAATATAAATTGGACTTCCACCGTTTGGCATAGTAAACCACTGTAATTCTCCTTTATCCGTTGTAGCATATAAATTTGCCGATGCACCAGCACAAATAGAATCGTTGCGCGTAGTTAAGGTCTTTGGATATTCGAAGGCATTAATTGCTAATGTGCCAAATTTCGATGTACAGTTGTTGTTAACCGAACGAACATAAAATGTGTCGTTACCCATTAATTTGGCAATGGTATAACTAGTGCCTGTATGAAATGGCTTGGTATCGGTTACCTTTTTATACCATTCCACCGTAACTCCAGCATCGGAATTCAATGCAATTCTCAATGAATCACCTATACAACCGTTGGGTGATTTTGCGGGAATCGGGATGGTAGGGTTAAAATAAATAAGCTGCTCAGCAGTATCTCTACAATATGCCGAGTTACTGTATGTATAAACCACAGAAGTTAGTCTTACTGGTATATTCTTCCGAGATCTTGGCTTGTATTTACCCTCTCTGCCGTTGGCAAAGGTAGTGTTATCGAACAACCATTGATGACAATAGTCTTGATATGCAATGGTAGGATATAGTTCATCCAAGTACGCATAATAATTGTAATAAACACTTCCCGCAACCGTTTTCTTGTAATTCGATGGAAAACGCAAGGTATCAAAACTCGGGAAACACTGCTGTGTTGTTGTGAAATCTGTACCAAATTGATACTTTGTGAAGGGGAAGAACTGCATGTGCGCATTGAATGTTGTTCCTCCAATATTTAAATTCATACAGCGATACCATTTACCACTTACACTACCGCAACCAATATTGCGATAATCCCCATCTGCATTAGCATAATTATTAGTAACAACTGCTAAAATTCCATCGGAAGAATC
>JACCDX010106920.1_pt1 | contig 13510 bp, 16 predicted proteins | sample 7449681 | NCBI WGS metagenome assembly JACCDX01 (sample SAMN15323450, study PRJNA562643) | freshwater metagenome | isolation source: river surface water | place: USA:Blue River Watershed | collected 2017-08-18
AACGGCAGTGATGCCTGCACGTAGCTCGCTTTCGTCATCGAAGTACACAAATGCACGCGGATTGAGCGTCCAGCGCTCAAATTCAGGAATTGCCGATAAACCGATATCGGCCGGATCATAAGCGGTACTTTCATTCCAAGATGCGAACACAGTTCCGCCCACGTCTTCGTTACGTGCTGCATGGAAGGCGCTCGCATCAAAGCCCCCGGCTGAAGTACGATTCAGCAGAAAACTGGTTTCCGGCTCTACACTCGGCGTCTTAGTGTTCAAGTTAACCAGCCCAGCAATTGCCCCGCCGCCGTATAGCGTGGACAAGGAGCCCTTAATTACTTCAACGCTCTGCAGGTCCAGCGGCGCAACTTGCAAAAGGCCGAGTCCGCCAGCAAAACCTGAGTAAAGCGGCATTCCGTCCCGCAGCATTTGCGTGTAACGGCCGTCCAGACCTTGAATTCTAATACTGGAATTGAAGGTGGTGGCGGACGTCTGTTGCACCTGAATACCGGTGTTTTCATTCAGCAGCATCCGGATATCACCGGGCTTCATGTTGGCCTTTTCGCCTAGCTCCTCCCCCGTGATCACTTCAACGCGGGTGGGCATATCTGCTAGCGATTGGCGACTTCGAGTCGAGGTCACCACAATCTCTTCGACCTCCTCTTCGCGCTCTTCAGCGTCGTCGTCAGGCTGGCCGTACACGGCTGGTTGAAGCACAAAGAAAATACAAGCGCCGCGAACAAGAACAGAAAATAAATTACGCATTAAAAGCCCTCACTGATCTATAATTTTCTGGTAAGTTGCTGCACTAAGCTTATTTCGCGAGTTTCAATATGCGAATGGCGCCTTGTACGACAACGACGAATACAACACTTCCTATAATCAAATCCGGCAGCTTAGACGCGGTGAGATACACCAGAACTCCAGCCATGATGACCCCAGCATTGATAATCACATCGTTCGAAGTAAATATCTGGCTGGCCTTAATGTGCGCTTCACTACTCTTGGTTCTGCGCAGAATCGTCAGACACAGTACATTCGCCAGCAAAGCCATGAACGAGATCAAAATCATAATGGAATAAATGGGGACTTCACTTACACCAAAGAAGCGCCGCAGCACCTCCATCAAGCCAATCACCGCAAGCGCCAACTGCAAGTACCCGCTCGTTCTGGCCACACGCTTCTTTTTTATCGTTGCGCTGCCCACAGCAAGAAGACTGAGCCCGTAGACAAGAGCGTCGGCCAGCATATCGAGGCTGTCTGCAACTAAGCCCATGGAGTGGGAAAGAATGCCCGTCGTCATTTCAAGTACAAAGAACAGAAGATTAATGGCAAGGACATAGATCAGTAGTCTTCGCTCATCGTTTGGCGGCATCAGCTCTTGCTCACCAGCTTGTACTGTAGAGATGTAGGTAGCGCCGAGATTCAACTCTTGAACAGCGCTCGCAATAGCTGAGACATCTCCTGTATGTACAACCGTAACTGATCTGTTTGTAAGGTCGAACACTAGATGTTTAACTTCCCTAAGGCTGCTCAGCCTCATGCGGACAAGTTGCTCTTCAGAAGAACAATCCATTTTTGAAAGCGTAAATGTCGACTTATTCATTTGCTTGATACTCCCGGGCTTGGCCTGATCCCATCCGCCGTATAGAATTAAAAACCCTGTAGTGGCTCCAAGGTCAATGGGCTAATAGGAAAAAAGGAGGTGCTTATGAGGATCGGCGAACTAAGTCGAGCAACGGGAGTGGATATTGAGACTATCCGTTACTACGAAAAAGCAGGCCTATTGCACAGTCCAGCTCGGCGAGCCAATGGGTATCGAGACTATGGCACCGACCAGCTTGAGCGGCTTGCTTTTATTCGCCAATGTCGAGCCTTGGACATGCCGCTCGCGGATGTCGCCCGCTTACTCAATTTCCAACATGGTGCTCCGACGGATTGCGACGCCATCAATCACTTAGTCGACGAACACCTTTCCCAAATTCGCGCACGAATCGAAAGTATGCACGTCTTGGAAAAGAGGCTGATCGCCCTGCGTACCCTCTGCGCACAAGGGAAGACGACGATAGACTGTGGCATCCTGCATGAACTAGTGGCCGCAGCGCGTGCCAGTTTTTAAAACTACCAATTTGGTTCAGGCAAGTGCTGCCTATTTGCTACGGTGTATTGGATGCTGCATCAGTACTTAAGTCGGAAACAGTGACGATAGTGGCTGGCTTGGCCGCCACGAAGCAGATATTGCTCTGAGTGCGGATGTAATAGAAACCCGCACGACAGGAGCGATTGACCAGGTGAGTATGCTCGGGGCAACCCTTGCGAACTGCTTTCAAGCCCTTGCGTTTTAGCCGGTACCGTGCAGCCTCATAGGTCATGCGCAGGTCCCTTGGGGGCTCGCTTTCGCCATCCATGGCTCAAGACGGTCACCGCGAGTCCCACCACCAGCCCGCTTCCGAAGCTCTGTGCCGACGTCACACCTGTTCAATAGTATTGGGGTTACACCAAAGTCAGAGCTGTGCTGTGAGAAGCGTGGCACTCAGGACCGTGTGCCGCCATGGATGGCGGCACCCGAGCCCTACATGGACGTATTCACGGGCGTGTCCTGAGCGCCGCGCTTCCCACGGCACAGCTCGTACTACGAAGCACTCCCAACCACGCACAAAATCATTGATTAGGTAAGCATCACCAACTGTGTTACAGTGCCGCCCGAGCTTTGATCATCGAGATCAAAGGCGTCATCGTTAATTGTCTGGTGGTCGCGGCCCCGTGCTGCTTTTACCTCCTCCTCTGAGTGCCAATTACTGCATGCCGCACTGTGTTTATCGCACAATAATTGGCAATCCAGCAACGTAGTGAAATCCAATAACAAACATTTCACTGAAAAACGGAATACTGCGTTTTCGTTTGCCCTTTTTATCCTTATCTGACCCGCTGCATGACACTGTGTGTCCGATCGCGTGCGCCGGATATTATTAAAAGTGCCGCATGGCACATCCAGGAAATTATTAATGAGTTTTGAAAATCTGGGGCTGTGTCCAGCCCTGCTGAAAGCCGTACTCGAACAAGAATACACCGAGCCAACTCCTATCCAGGAACAGGCCATCCCCCTGATTCTGAAGGGCCATGACATCATGGCTTCTGCGCAGACCGGCACCGGCAAAACCGCCGGCTTCACATTGCCACTGCTGCAGCGTCTCTCCGAGGGGCCGCGTGCCGGCGCCAATCAGACTCGCGCACTGGTGTTGACACCAACCCGCGAACTTGCCGCTCAGGTGCACGATAGTATCGAGACTTATGGCAAGTATCTGAACCTGCGCTCTACCGTCGTTTTCGGCGGTGTGAAGATCAATCCGCAGATGTTGAAGCTGCGTGCTGGCGTCGAGATTCTGGTGGCTACACCGGGCCGTCTGCTGGATCTGTTCCAGCAGAACGCCATCAAGTTTGATCAGATCAACACACTGATTCTCGATGAAGCGGACCGCATGCTGGACATGGGCTTCATCAACGACATCAAGAAAATTCTCAATAAGCTGCCGAAACAGCGTCAGAACCTCATGTTCTCGGCAACGTTCTCGCCGGAGATTCAGGGGCTTGCGCGTGGTTTGCTGAATGACCCCGTGCAGATCAGTGTGGCGCCGATGAACACCGCAACTGAGCTCGTCGAGCAGAATCTCTACATCGTCGACAAGGGTCGCAAGACCGAATTGCTCAAGCACTTGATCAAGTCGCAGGACTGGTATCAGGCGCTGGTGTTCAGCCGCACCAAGCATGGTGCCAACAAGCTGGTGAAACAGCTTGAAGACGATGGCATTCACGCCGCTGCGATTCACGGCAACAAGAGTCAGGCCCATAGAACCAAAGTGTTGGAGCGCTTCAAGGAAGGCAAACTGCAGATTCTGGTGGCGACTGACATCGCGGCGCGTGGTATCGACATCGACCAGCTGCCGCAAGTGGTGAATTATGATCTGCCGAATGTACCGGAAGACTATGTGCACCGTATCGGCCGCACCGGTCGTGCGGGCGTCAATGGTCACGCGATTTCGCTGGTATGTGGTGAAGAGAACAAGATGCTCAAGGATATTGAGCGACTGCTCAAGCGTCCCATTGAACGCATCGAACTGGAAGGCTTCAAGTCCACCGAGAATTTCGCCACAGCCAAGCCGATGACATCGCCTTCACGTGGCGGTGGTAATGCTCAGAATCGGTCGCCGCGCAACGGCGCGCCTCGCAATGGCTCGCAGAGGGGTGAAGGCCATCGCAGTGAAGGCCATCGCAGTGAAGGACAGCGCAGCGATTCACCAAGAAGCAGCGCGCCGAGAGGCGATTCGCAGCGTAACGAAGCCCCGCGCAGCAGTAGTGGCAATCGTGGCACCTACGGAGAGATCACTCCCGTGCGAACCTCTGACAATCGTGGCTCGCAGGGCCGTGGTGCCGATGGTCGCAGCAATCCGCGCAGTGCAAATCCGCGCCCATATGGTGACCGTGGTAATGCAGGCGGTGGCACTGAAAATCGTGGGCGAGCGACGAGCTACTCTACAGACGGCCGTTCAGCTGGCCGTCCGGCCGCGTCCGGGCAGCCGCAGCGCAAGCCTGCGCCGACAACCACAATCCTGTATCGCTCCAGCTGAGGGCTTGGCTGCCGCACAGGCAGTTAGCGCTGGACCCGCAATATAAAGAAAGGAGAGTTGGACGTGTCACGTTCGGCTCTCCTTTTTTGCTTTATACAGATTGCCTTCCTCCATGACTTGATCCGGAGCCCAAAACGTTCCACGATGCTTCCAAGCCTATCGCCTGTCCGAGCCTTGCATGCCAAAAACCACCAAGCGCACGATGCATGATCACAGTCCCGCAGCCATTGCAGATCGTCTCGCTGCCGGTCCGCGCCAGGTCTATCTGAAGGACTTTGTATACGGGGCCATCGATGGAGCCGTGACGACACTCGCCGTTGTGTCCGGGGTTGCCGGCGGCGGATTGGCGAGTTCGGTGATTATCGTGCTGGGGCTGGCCAATATCTTCGCGGATGGCTTCAGCATGGCCATCAGCAACTATCTGGGCACGCGTGCCGAGAGTCAGCGCCTGGAGAGTGTGCGTGTCACGGAAGAGGGGCACATTGCTCTTGATCCCGAAGGTGAGCGCGAGGAGATTCGCCAGATCTACGCGGCGAAGGGCTTCAGCGGGCAGCAGCTCGAGGAGGTGGTCGAAGTCATCACCTCCGATCGGCAGCGCTGGGTGGATGCGATGGTGCAAGAGGAATATGGCTTGAGTCTGCAGGGCGTCAATGCGGGCATGGCCGGGCTTGTCACTTTCATGGCGTTCCTGCTGTCGGGCTCGCTGCCGTTGATTCCATTTCTGTTGAATTGGTGGCGAGAGGGGCTGGTTGCCGATCCTTACGGTGTCAGTATTGGAGTCACCATGCTGGCGTTCTTCGCCGTCGGTGCGATGAAGGGGCGCTACGTGGAACGGAGCTGGTATCGCTCCGGGCTGGAAACGGTAGTGATCGGTGGACTTGCCGCGCTGCTTGCCTATGGCGTAGGAGTGCTGCTGGGCGATCTGGTTGCCTAAAATTGTCTAATCTCTTATAAAGGAATTTCCATCAACAACGTCAAAGTATTCATGAAGCTTGTCGAATCCAGAGTCATTGGCGCGTGCATGGCGCTGTGTTTGCTTCAGAGTCCGGTCCTGGCGCAGGACTCCAGTTATGAGATAGGCCTCGGCAAGTCCGTCAACGACTGGCTTACCTTGGGCGGCTATTTTTCCACCGAATATGAAAAGTCGTCCGATGAGCATCTACTGCAGTTGGATGACGTCGCTGTCATGGCCTACGGCGAATTCAACAAGCGCTTTTCCTATCTGCTGGAGCTGGAATCCGTCAATGCCTATGTCGCCGATTTTGAGCGCGACACCCGCTCCAGCAATTTTCCACCCACCATCGAAAGACTGTATTTCGACTACAAGCACTCTGATCAATTGTCGGTGCGAGCAGGCAAGCAGATTACCCCGGTTGGCTATTGGAACCAGCAGCCCATCAATGTCCTGCGCGAGACCAGTTCCAGCCCCCGCTTCAGCAGGGAGATGGTCCCCAAGTTCCTTACCGGCATCGACCTGCACGGCTTCGCGCCGCTGGGTGGTGATGTTACCTATCACGTCTATCTGCAGAACAGCAGGGATATGGACGAAGACAACATCAACATCAAGCCCGAGAGTCACTACGGCTTCGCGCTGGCGAAGCAGTACGGGAACGGTTGGCAGATTGGCGGCAGCGCGGGTCGATTCAAGGAGGCAGTTGGCAGCACTTCGGGTACTCGCACTGCCACGCGCTACTGGCAGCTGAACAGTCGCTTCGACACCGAGCGCTACAGTCTCATTGCCGAAGGCATCGTCAATACCGAGTCAGCGCCCGGGGTTGGCCGGGCACGTTCCAAGGCTGTCTATGTGCAAGGGGAATACCGTTACAAACCACGTCACTCACTGATCAGCCGCTTTGAATATTTTCACGACACTGGCGCCGCGGTGCCCGAGCGCATCGGAATTCTGGGGTACAGCTTCCGGCCGGTCTTCCCGGTGTCATTGAAGTTTGAGTACCAGTGGCACCAGGAATCCTCCAATAACCGTTTCGTCTCTTCATTTTCAGTCCTGTTCTGATGCGCATAGTCCTGCTGCTGCTATCGATTATCCTGGTCTCCGTTGCGGAAGCGGCGGAGTATGCCGTGGTGGTTGCTCGCAACAGCCCGATCGAGACATTGGATTCGGAACGCCTGCGGGATATTTTCCTGCGCCGGCGCAGCTTCGAGGGCGATGTTCCGTTGGTGCCGATCAATCTTCTGGGAGAGGAGGCGGTCCGCACGCGCTTTGAAAGCCAGGTACTGCAAATGGATCGTGCCCAGATCAATCAGTACTGGGTCACGAGTCACTTTCAAGGCATCAAGCCTCCGGCCACCCAGGCCTCGCTGCAATCAATCAAGACCTTTATTGAAAGGGTCGATGGTGCCATCGGCTATCTGCCTATCTCCATGGTGGATGACAGCTTGAAGGTTCTCCATGAGTTTTAAGGCCAAGACAATTCTGTTGTTGATACTCCTGAGTCTCGTTCCCTACGTGGTGACGATGACCTTTCTGGGCAACGCCTATCGGAATGACGTCGAGAGTCGTCTCATGGAAGACATGGAGTACCAGCTGGGAGTCACTATCGATCGGCTCGATCAAAGCTTGCAGTCTCTACAAAACGACATCGAGTTTATTGCGTCCCTGGACATCATGAACGATGTGCTGACCGGAGACCTCGACCGTCGCATAGTCAATTTGCTGCTTCTGAAAAAAGATGACCTGGCGCTGGATGGCGACTTCGATGTCGTGGACACCAGCGGCCAGGTGGTCGCGTCCACGGCGCTGGATTCGATAGGATCCCCGTTCGACGGCGAGTCTTTCATGGAGGTCCCGCTATTCTCGACCTTCAACAATGACAACATCGGCACCTTGCGGGTGCGTTATGAGATGTCAAACCTGACCCGCTATTTCGCCAACGACGATAATTTCAGGTACGCGCTGCTCGTGAATGGGGAGCGCTACCCAAGCCAGATGCAGAGCGCGGATGCGTTGAGTGTCAGTGGCGTCGTTGGTATGCGGCCCGAGATCGGGATCCTCTTTGAGCAGAATCGGGACTTTGCCTTTGCGGTACTGGACCGCTTCACGAGAAATTTCCTGATTGCCCTGGTAATCGGCACGCTCATTATCAGCGCGATTGCATTTCTGGCCGCCAGTTACATCCTGCGTCCGATATTGCTGCTCTCCTCGACTGCGCGCTCGATCTACAAGACTCATGACTACAGTCAGCGCGTCACAGTGGACCGATCAGACGAGATTGGCAATCTCGCCTCGGCATTCAACGCCATGATTCAAGGTATGCAGGATTTGATCGCACGCTTGAAGGAGGAAGGTGAGAACCGTCTCAAGCTGGCGCAGGAGAAGAATCGTGCGGAGATGCTGCAGACCCTGTCGAACAAGTTGTCGAAGTACCTGTCTCCGCAGATTTACGAATCGATATTCTCCGGCGAGAAGGACGTGAAGCTGGGCTCGTCGCGGAAGAAGCTCACCATCTTCTTTTCCGATATCGTCAATTTCACCGGAACCACGGATCAAATGGAGTCAGAGGACCTGACTGCGCTGCTGAACCAATATCTGCGTGAGATGACGGACATCGCCTTGCGCTACGGCGCGACCGTCGACAAGTATATTGGCGATGCCATCATGATTTTCTTTGGGGATCCTCATTCACGCGGAGTAGAGGAAGATGCGCTGTTATGTGTGGAGATGTCACTGGCCATGCAGAGACGGGTCCGTGAACTGCACAGGGAATGGCGAGCTGCCGGGTACACCAAGCCGTTCGTGATTCGCGTCGGGATTCATACAGGCTATTGTACGGTGGGCAATTTTGGCACCGAAAGCCGGATGGACTACACAATCGTCGGGTCGGCGGTCAATCTTGCCAGTCGTATTGAGAACATGGCGGAGCCGGGCACCGTCTATATTTCCGAAGATACGTATCTGCTGGTGCGCGAGAAATTCGCCAGTCTGCCGGTCGGCAAGGTCACCCCCAAGGGTATCTCGCAGCCGGTGCAGCTCTACAAAGTCCTGATGGATGAGGCGGTCGATGGCGTGCAAACCCTCAGTCAGGAGGGCTTCCAGTTACAGTATCAGCCGGAGCTGCTGACAGCCGAGAGTCGCGAGCAGTTGCGCCAGGTGCTGGAGAAAATCACTCGCGATTCCTCGTCGTAAGCGAAATCGTTCTGCAGCTGCCTACTTGGCGACCACCTGACATACGCGGCCCGGGCCGTCGGCGATCGTGACGCATGCCTGACCGCTCGGACACATCGCGCCTGGCATGGAGCAAGGAATTTCACAGGTCTTGAACTCCGGGCCTGAACCGCCCGCGATTCCGAAGTAGCTGACGCAGCTGAGCCCGGTCGCACATTGATCGGCGAGGCTTGCGCAACTCTGTCCCTGCGCCGCAAATTTGCCCTTGCCGATCGCGGTAATGCTGTCGATATTGAAGGGTGGTTTGAGAGTGACAGCAAAATGGTCGCTGGTACCGCTGATCGTCGCCGAGGGAATCGCCAGGGTGTCCTTCTTGTGATCATAGACGGTCTCCGCAACCACCTCCTTGTCGATCTCCTCGATCACAAACAAATTGCACTGGCCGATGCCACACAATCCGGCTCCGGCATAGAAGGATCCGCTGAAGCGCTTGATCACCTTGCCGTCAGTGATGCCGGTCAGGTCGACGAAGCTGTTGCCCACGCTGAGGTTGATCTGGCCGCTGGTATCCTGAAGTAGAAAGCTCCCGCAGCAGGCACCGCAAGCCGCAGGACATGCGGCCTGCGAGAGCGTGCCGGACAAGGTCACTCTGTCTGCGCCCAGCACTTGGGTACAGAAAACAAGGAAGAGGAGTGTTGCAAAAACTGTTTTGGAGACTTGTTTCATCTTGGTTTCAGAGTCCTTTGATTGCCGAGGTATTCCGTGGGACGAAGGGTTTTGTGGGAAAATAACCCACGGCAGGGCTTAGTTCAACCCTCTTCTGCCTCCCCGATATCCAGCAAATCGCCCGGCGTACAGTCCAGCACGTCGCAGAGCTTTGCCAGCGTATCAAAACGCACGCCCTTCACTTTACCCGTGCGCAACAGTGACAGATTGGCCTCGGTGATGCCGATCTGTTCGGCAAGATCCTTTGCGCGCATCTTGCGCCGGGCGAGCATGACATCCAGGCGAACGATGATGGTCTTCATACGAACGCATCGTTCTCGGCTTTGAGCTGAGTCGCGGCGGTAAGAATACGGCCCACTGCAGCGACGAAGCAGGCGAACGCCAGCATCCCGATCGTGGTGGATTCCAGCTCCATGTCAAAGCCACCGCCGTGGGTAATCCACATTGTCAGGTTAGGGACAACGAGGATCACGGCGACCATCCCCTCAATTGCAAAATCACCCGCCTGCGCCACCCGCATCGACGCATCCGTGCTGAAGAATTCCCCTTTGTCGTAGTGCTGCAGGGCGAGCCGCAGGCGATTGACTGCCTCAAAAAATAGCAGTGCCGGCAACAGCGCGACCAGGAGTAGACCGACACGGCTTACTTTCTCACGCCAGGCCAGAGTGTCATCGAAAAGTGCGACGCCAATGGGTACTCCGCCATCGAACGCGATGGAAGTCACGATGATGACCAGGGCGATGACGGCAAACACCTGGGCGGTGCCGGCAAGCTGTTGTGCCTGTTTGAGCTCTGGTGATAGTGTGAGAGTCATGCCATATCTCCTGATAATGTTTCGTGAAAATAAATTATTGCAAAACAATAATTAGTTCAAGCAAAATAGTAATTATCTGTTTTGATAGGGCGCGCGTATTGACCATGTAAACCGATCATGATGTTGTGCGTTATATCTGCAAGGGCAGTGTCGATCGCAAGAATCGGCACCCGATAACTTCAAATAGATAGAATCCATCGTGGAGCAACCCCAACTGGATACCTTGCAAAACCTGGACAGGTTCCTCGCCGACGTGCAGGGCAGGGCGTACCGGATAGCGCAGATCGCGACCAATAACTCGGACGATGCGCTCGATCTGGTGCAGGACGCCATGTTCAAGCTGGTGGAGAAATACGCCACTCGCAGCGCAGAGGAATGGGGGCCGCTGTTCTACAGCATTCTGCAGAGCCGCATCAACGATTGGCATCGCCGCAGTTCGGTGCGCAACCGCTTTCGTGGCTGGCTGGGGATTGGCGACGATGATGGCGAAGATCCGCTCAATAACGTCGTCGATGACGCGCAGAGATCTCCTGAGCAGCATGTGCAGCTGGGGCGCAGCATGACCAAGCTGCAGAGTGCGTTGCAGGCGTTGCCGTTGCGCCAGCAGCAGGTCTTCCTGTTGCGCGTGTGGGAGGGATTGGATGTGCGAGAGACTGCGCTGGCGATGTCGTGTGCGGAGGGCAGTGTCAAGACGCATTACTCGCGGGCAATACATACATTGCGAGAGCAACTGGGCGAGCACTGGTGATGGAACAAGAGACTAATGGCAAATTGATTGACGAACAGGAAAACGAGCGCTTTGCCGCACGCGTGGCGACCATGCTCGACAGGAGTGTCGAGGGGCTGCCGCCGCGCATCGAGGCGCGTCTCGACACCATGCGCAGCGTCGCTCTCGCGCGGCTCGTCGAGCATGACGCGTTTGTCCAGAGTGCCGGCATGGTGCTCTCTGACGAGAATGCGGCGGGAGGCCTGCCTCCGGCTGTGGCTGCGCGGCTTGACGACATTCGAGCGCAGGCGCTGCAGCGTGCCGCCCGGCAGTTGGGGCAGAAACCGCAAGCCAGAGCGTGGAGTGTTCTCGGCAGTTTGCTGAATCCCAGTTTGCTGAACCCCAGGCTGGGCATTCCCGCCGGGGCTTTTGCGTCTGTGTGTGTGCTGGTAACCACGATCACTCTCTTCTCTGTGCGTGAGCCGGACGTAGCTATGCCCGTCGCAATGAACGAGGAAGGTCTGGTGCTGGCGTCCGCGGACGACCTTGAATTGTATGAGAATCTCGAGTTTTATCAGTGGCTGGCAGACAATGGTCTGTAGACGCGCAGCGCTCTTGCCGGTGGTGTTGATGCTGCTGGCGGGGTCCGGCGCCAGGGCGGCGGATCAGTCTGGCAGTGATGCACCGACAGCGGTGCCACCGCCGTTGGAGCTGCTTGAATTTCTTGGTCAGTGGGAAACAGACGATGGGGAATGGATAGATCCGCAAGCACTCGAGGACCCCGAGCTGGCGAGTTTGCTGGAGGCGGTGATGGAGGCGGTGAATGAGGGGCTGAAAGAGAGCGAGACAGCAGCAGTGTCAGCTGATGCTGACAACGCAGGCGAAGACGTAAATGGTGCGAACCAGCACGATGGTGGATCCGATGACAGCAACTAGATGGCAAGAAAGAATGGTGACGAGCCGACGTGCCGGCAGGCTGGCGCTGGGCGTGCTGTCCATGCTGTGTGCTTCGTTGACATTAGCCCAGGACAGCATCCCCTGGAGTGCCCTGACTCCGGAAGAGCGCAGCCTGCTGAATCAGGTTCAGGAGCAGTGGGAAAGCTTTACTCCCGCCCGTCAGGAGCGTCTGCGTCGTGGTGCCAGCCGATGGCAACAGATGGCACCAGAGGAGCGCGCGCAGGCGCAGCAGCAACAGCGACGCTTTGAGCAACTGCCGCAGGAACAGCGCGAAATCATCAATCAGCGTTTCCGCCAGTTCAATGAAGTTCCCCAAGGGCAACAACAGCGGCTGCGAGATATCCAGAGGCAGTTCCGCACCTTACCTCCTGCACAGCGCGAGATGCTTAGGGAGCGCTTTGAGGCACAGCGGTTGGAGCAGCAGGCGCCGCGTCCCGAAGTTCCGCAGAGTCGCCCTGATGCGCCAGCGGTCCCTGCGGTGCCTCCCCAGATCGACAGACCTGTAATAGAGCGACCGGGAGTTGAAAGGCCTGCGATTGAACGGCCCTCAATTGAAAGGCCTGGCATTGATGCTCCCCGTGTCGCCCCTCCTCGTGTCGAGCCTCCCCGTCCCACACCCCCACGTGCCACACCGCCGCGCGTGGATGTGCCTCGGGTTGAAAGTCCAAGGATAGAGGCACCTCGAATAGAGGCGCCGAGGATAGAGCGTCCCACGCCTCAGCGTGTCAACCCGCCACGCTGAGCACGCCGAGAAAGTTGCCCCAAAAAAAAGGCCGGACAAGTCCGGCCTAAAGGGCATTGAATAACCTGTGTGGATCAGAGGAAGGGATCACCCGCCTCACGCAGACACAGACGGGAAGCGCGGCGCTGCAGATTGCGATCCTTCATGTTGCTGGCCAACTCTTCTGCTGCAAGCTGCCCATCGTCATTGCTGTCGATGCGGCCGAACTGGTCATAGGCACGCTGTTCCAGGTGCAGGAAAAACTCTTCCTTGCTGACCGAGCCATCGGCGTTGGTATCGGAGGCGGCAAAGCGATCCTCCTCCAGGTCCGGGTTGCCGCCGTTCTCGGCGATACAGGCACGGAATGCTGCGATATCGATATCCGGGTCTACTGCCGGATGGCGGGGGCCGAACTCAGTGGCGCTGAGCAGTCCATCCTGATTGATGTCGCGGCTGTCGAACTGTCTTTCGTAATTCTCGGTTTGTTGTGTTGTGAACTCTTCCTGGCTGATGAGGCGATCTCCGTTGCTGTCCATATTGTGGATCAGGCGGCCGGGTGCGTGACGCTGCGGCATAGGGCGTTCCAGCAAGGGACGTTCCGCCGAGGGACGCTCCAGCATTCGGTCACCCTGTCTCGGGACGGCCCCATCCCTGACTGGACGAGTGCCATCCTGGGCATACCCTTGCAAGGCAACGGTGCTGCTTGCCAACAGTGTGGAGATAACGAGCAGTTTCCTGATAAACATGAGACTTCCTCTTTCGACGTTGATTGTTGAGCGGGGTACGAGGTGCCGCCGCGTGGGTTCACCGATTTCGGTGTCACAGGGGTAATAACGCTTAAGCGACT
>JACCDX010050415.1_pt1 | contig 13508 bp, 8 predicted proteins | sample 7449681 | NCBI WGS metagenome assembly JACCDX01 (sample SAMN15323450, study PRJNA562643) | freshwater metagenome | isolation source: river surface water | place: USA:Blue River Watershed | collected 2017-08-18
CTGCAGATCGGCTGGCTGACCACGATCCCGTACATCGCCGCGATCATCTCGATGGTGCTGTGCAATATCAGCGCCGACCGCCGCGCCGAGCGCCGCTGGCACACCGCGATCCCTTGCTTCGTCACCGCGATCGGCCTGGCCGTATCGGCCACCCCGGGCCTGGCGATTGTGCCGGCCATGTTCGGCCTGGTGCTGTGCGCCGCCGGCGCATCGACTTCGCAGGCGTCGTTCTGGAGCCTGCCGTCGTCCTTCCTGACGGGCGCGGCCGCCGCGGCCGGCATCGCGCTGGTGAACTCGCTGGGCAACATCGCCGGCATGGCCAGCACCTCGCTGGTCGGCTGGCTGACCGACCTGACCGGCACGCCGAACAGCAGCCTCTACCTGTTCTCCGCGCTGGCCGCGGTGGGCGGACTGATGGTGCTGCGCCTGCCGGCCCACATCGTCAACAAGTAAGAACGCATCAACAGCAATGAAACGCCGGCGGCGGCGCCGCCGGCACAGGTAATCAGAAAGAGAACACCATGATGGACGCTAGCCACTACGGAACCCTTTACCAGTCGTTGCAGAAAGCCGTGCAGCGCTTCCCCGACAATGCCGCCTACTCGGTGCCGCCGCTGGCGGGTCGCGCCTACCATCCGGACGGATGGGAGATCAGCTACCGCGAGACCGCCGCACAGGTCGAAAAAATGAAGGCCATCTACGCGCAGGCCGGCTACGGCGTCGGGCACCGCGTGGCGATCCTGTTTGACCAGCGTCCTGAATTCGTCTTCCATTACTACGCACTGAACGCGCTCGGCGTGTCGGTGGTGCCGATCAACCCGGACTACCGCGTCGAAGAGATCCACTACGTGGTCGAGCACTCCGAGTCCAGCCTGATCGTCGGCGTCGACAAGCGTGCGGCCGATCTTGACGAGGTCGTGAAGATGCTCGGCGGCGCCTGCAGCCGCGTGTCCTTCGACCAGTTCCCGGGCACGCTGCCTGCGCCGCGCACGCCGGCGCAGGCGGGCACGCCCGATCACGCGACCGAGGCCGCGCTGCTGTATACCTCCGGCACGACCGGCAAGCCGAAGGGCTGCGTGCTGACCAACGAGTACTTCCACTCGTTCGGCGCCTGCTACCTCGGCCTCGGCGGCGCGCTGACCATGCATGAAGGCGTCGAGCGCATGTACAACCCGCTGCCGCTGCACCATGCGAACTGCCTGTCGATCTCGATGCCGGCCATGCTGATGTCGGGCGGCTGCCTGATTTTCCCGGACCGCTTCCACGCCAGCACCTGGTGGAAGGACCTGGTCGCCAGCCGCGCGACGGTCGTGCAGTTCCAGGGCGTGATCCCGAACATCCTGCTGAAGATCCCCGAGTGCCCCGAAGAGAAGCAGCACACGGTCCGCTTTGCGCTGTGCGCGGGCGTCGAGCCGAGCCTGCATGAGCTCTTCGAGAAGCGTTTCAACCTCCCGGTGGTCGAGATGTGGTCGATGACGGAAGTCGGTCGCCTGATCTCGGACAACATCGAACCGCGCCAGGTCCACACGCGCTCGTTCGGCCGCCCGAACGCCTGGGTCGAGGCGATGATCGTCGACGAGAATGGCAACGAACTGCCGGCCGACACGCCCGGCGAGCTGGTGATCCGTCACAGCGCCGAGTCGCCGCGCAAGGGCTTCTTCTCGGGTTACCTGAAGAATGAAGCGGCCACCGACGAAGCATGGAAGGGCGGCTGGTTCCACACCGGCGACGCCGCGGTGCGTGACGCGTCCGGCATGTTCTTCTTCATGGACCGCAAGAAGAACATCATCCGCCGTGCCGGCGAGAATATCGCCGCCGCCGAGATCGAGGCCTGCCTGAACGCTCATCCGAAGGCCAGGCAGGTCGCCGTGCTGGCCGCGCCAGACGAAGTGCGCGAAGAGGAAGTGATGGCCTGCGTGGTGGTGCGCGAGGGTACCGACATCTCGACCGAGGCGGCCAGGGCCGCGGTGGCACAGGACCTGTTCGACTGGGCCTACGAGCGCATGGCGTATTTCAAGGCGCCGGCCTGGGTGCTGTTCGTCGACAGCCTGCCGATGGGCACGTCGGCCAAGGTGCAGAAGATCCACATTTTCCCGGCGGGCGTCGATCCGCGCACGCAGCCGGGCGTGATCGACCTGCGCGCACAGAAAAAGCAAAAGAAGGTCGCGCACTGACGCGCGCGTTCAACAGGAACCAGGAGATAACATGTTGATTCCCCCGGCATTACATTCCGACATGGCAGCGGGCGTGATCGCGCGCTTCCTGAAGGCGCGCGGCGTCGACCGCGTATTCGCGCTGTGCGGCGGCCACATCATGCCGATCTGGATGCAGTGCGATGCGCAGGGCATTCGCATCATCGACGTGCGCGACGAGCGCGCGGCCGTCTACATGGCGCATGCGCACAGCGAACTGACCGGCGGCCTCGGCGTCGCGCTGGTCACCGCCGGCCCCGGCATGACCAACGCGATGACCGGCATCGCCAACGCGCACACCTCGCGCGCGTCGGTGCTGGTGCTGTCCGGCGGCCCGCCGCGCGCGCAGGAAAACCGCGGCGCGCTGCAGGACATGCCGCACATCGACATGGTCAAGCCGATCACCCGCTATGCGCGCACCGTGCGCGAGCCGTCGCTGGTGCTGCAGGAGCTGGACGAGGCTGTCGCCCGCGCGCTTGGCGAAGGCGGCGATCCGGGCCCGGTCTACATCGACTTCCCGGTCGACACCCAGCGCGGCACCGTGCCGAAAGTGCTGCAGATGGACGAACATTTCCGCACCAAGCCGCGCACGGTCACGCATCCGGATGATGCGGCCGTGTCGGCTGCCGTCGAGCTGCTGTGGAACGCGCGCCGTCCGCTGGTGATCAGCGGTCGCGGCGCACGCGCGGCCGGCCCCGAGCTGGACCGTCTGCTGCGTGCCACCGGCGCGGTCTACCTCGACACCGGCGAGACCCGCGGCCTGATTTCCGACGACCATCCTTCGGTGATCGGCGCCATGCGCGGCGCGGTGATGGGGCAGGCTGATCTCGTCATCACCATCGGCCGCAAGCTGGACTTCCAGCTGGCCTATGGTTCGCCGGCCGTGTTCAAAAATGCGCGTTTCCTGCGCATCTCCGACACCGCCACCGAAGTGCGCGACAACCGCCGCGGTGACGCCGAGCTGCTGGCCACGCCGTCGGCGGCAATCGAAGCAATGCTGGCCAGTGCCGGTTCCTGCCAGCCGGCGACGGACCGTGACTGGGCGCAGGGCCTGCGCCAGCAGCATGAAGAGCGCGCCGCCAAGCTGAAGGTGTCGATGGCGGCTGCGCCGTCGGACAGCGAAGGCCGCATTCATCCGAACCGCGTGCTGCACGAGCTGCAGCAGCGCCTGAAGCCTGACGCGATCGTCGTGGCTGACGGCGGTGACTTCCTCAGTTTCGCGCGCGTCGGCCTGTCCGGCGGCCGTTATCTCGATCCGGGCTCGCTCGGCTGCATCGGCATCGGCACCGCCTTTGGCAACGCCGCCAGCCTCGCGTATCCGGACAAGCAGGTGCTGGTCGCCACCGGCGACGGCGCCTTCGGCTTCAATGCGATGGAAATCGATACCGCCGTGCGTCATGGCGCCAAGCCGCTGATCGTGGTCGCCAACAACGGCGCATGGCAGATCGAGGTGCATGACCAGCAGGACACGCACGGCAAGGTGGTCGGCACCAAACTGCAGGTATCCGACTATGCGGCAATGGCGCGTGCCTTCGGCATGCACGGCGTCGTGGTCGAGCGCGCCGAGGATCTGGGCGCGGCGATCGACGAGGCAATGAAAAACCTGCCGGCATTACTCGACGTACGCGTCACTCCGGAGGCAAAATCCTCGGACGGTAAATCCGGGCTGGCCTGGGTGCCGGACCTGCAGCCGCTGGGTGCCTGGGAAGAAGCCGAGCGCGCTTGGCGTGAAAACGACAATTAAGAAAGGCAAAACGACATGGATTTCGCCCTGACCCCCGAACTTGAGGCGCTGCGCGAGCGCGTCCGTACCTTCATCGCCGAGCAGGTGATCCCGCTCGAAAACGACCCGCGGCAGGACAGCCACGGCCCGCACAAGGCGCTGCGCGACGAGCTGATCTCGCGTGCACGCGCCGCCGGCCTGCTGACCCCGCACGCATCGCGCGAGATGGGCGGCATGGGCCTCTCGCACGTCGAGAAGGCGGTGGTGTTCGAAGAAGCCGGCTATTCGTGGCTTGGCCCGACCGCGCTGAACATCCACGCGCCGGACGAAGGCAACATCCACCTGATGGAAGAAGTGGCCACGCATGAGCAGAAGGAACGCTGGCTGCGCCCGCAGGTCGAAGGCAAGACCCGCTCCTGCTTCTGCATGACCGAGCCGTCGCCGGGCGCCGGCGCCGACCCGAGCATGCTGCAGACCAGCGCAGTGCGCGACGGCGATCACTATGTGATCAACGGCCTGAAGTGGCTGATCACGGGCGCCGAAGGCTCCGACTACGCGATCATCATGGCGCGCATGGAAGACGGCACGGCGACGATGTTCCTGTCCGACATGAATCGCGAGGGCATCGAACTCGTGCGCAACCTCGACGCGATGGACCGCTGCTTCTCCGGCGGCCACGGCGTGGTGCGCTTCACCAACGTGCGCATCCCGGCGACCGACGTGCTCGGCGAGATCGGCAAGGGCTTCCGCTACGCGCAGGTGCGCCTCGCGCCGGCACGCCTGACGCACTGCATGCGCTGGCTCGGCCAGGCGCGCCGCGCGCACGAGATCGCGCTGGACTACGTGCGCCGCCGCGAAGCTTTCGGCAAGCCGCTGGTCGAGCATGAGGGCGTCGGCTTCCAGATCGCCGACAACGACATGGACCTGATGACGGCACGCCTCCACATCTGGCACACCGCCTGGCTGCTGGACAAGGGCGAACGTGGCGCGTACGAATCGAGCCGCGCGAAAGTGGTCTGCTCGGAAGCCGAATGGCGCGTGGTCGACCGCTCGGTGCAGATCATGGGCGGCATGGGCGTGACCAACGAGACCGCCGTGATGCGCATCTTCACCGACATGCGCGCCTTCCGCGTGTATGACGGCCCCAGCGAAGTGCATCGCTGGAGCATGGCGAAGAAGATCGCGGCAGGAAAGGCATAAGCGCCATGACAAGCAAGATCGAGACCCTGCTGCGGGTCGACGGCAAGCGCGCGCTGGTGACCGGCGCATCGTCCGGCTTCGGCGCGCACTTCGCGCAGCTGCTGTCGGCCGCGGGCGCGGAAGTGATCCTGGCAGCGCGCCGTACCGACAAGCTGCAGGCGCTGCGCGAAGACATCGAGCGCGCCGGCGGCAAGGCCGGCGTGGTGGCGCTGGACGTGTCGAGCAAGGACAGCGTAACCGCCTGCTTCGAGCAGGTCGGCGCCTGCGACATCGTGATCAACAATGCCGGCATCACCGTCACGCGCTCGCTGCTCGACCAGACCGAGGAGGACTGGGACAGCGTGATCGACACCAACCTGAAGGGCTGCTTCCTGGTCGCGACCGAAGCCGCGCGCCGCCTGCGCGACGCCAAGCGCGCGGGCAGCATCGTCAATATCGCGTCCATCCTCGGCGAGCGTGTCGCGTCGGCGGTGGCGCCGTACGCGATCTCCAAGGCCGGCGTGGTGCAGGCGACCAAGGTGATGGCGCTGGAACTGGCGCGTTACCAGATCCGCGTGAATGCGCTGCTGCCGGGCTATGTGGTGACGGACCTGAACAAGGACTTTCTCGACAGCGAGCTCGGCCAGAAGCTGCGCCAGCGCGTGCCGACCCGCCAGTTCGGCGAGATCAGCGACCTCGATGCGCCGCTGCTGCTGCTCGCGTCCGACGCCGGCAAAGGCATGACCGGTTCCTGCCTCGCGGTCGACCGCGGCCACCTGGTGAGTTCGCTATGAGCGGCGTGGACAAAGAGACGCAGGCGCGGCTGGCCGGCTGGCTGCGTGAACAGGGCCACATCGGCGCGGCTGACCTCGAGATCAAGCCGCTGACCGGCGGCCAGTCGAACCCGACCTGGCTGCTGCGCGCCGGCGACCGGCAGATGGTGCTGCGCAAGAAGCCGCCGGGCGTGCTGCTGAAGTCCGCGCATGCGATTGACCGCGAGTACCGGGTCATCAGCGCGCTGGCCGGCAGCGGCGTGCCTGTGCCCGAGGCGCTGGCGTGGAGCGACGATGAATCCGTCGTCGGCACGCCGTTCTACCTGATGTCCTTCCTTGACGGCCGCGTGTTCGTCGACCAGGCGCTGCCGGAACTGTCGGCGGCCGAGCGTGGCGAGCTGTACCGCGAGATGAACCGCGTGATCTCGGCGCTGCATGAAGTCGACGTCGATGCGGTCGGCTTGTCGGACTACGGCAAGAAGGACAACTACCTGCCGCGCCAGATCACGCGCTGGTCGAAGCAGCTGAACGAGTCGACCATTGCGCCTTCGGACGGCATGCGCCGTCTGATCGACTGGCTGCCGGGCGCAATGCCGGCGCAGCAGCGCGCCGCGCTGATCCACGGCGACTTCCGGCTCGACAACCTGGTCTTCCACAAGACCGAGCTGCGCATCATCGGCGTGCTCGACTGGGAGCTGTCGACGCTGGGCGACCCGCTGTCGGATTTCGCGTACCACTGCATGAGCTGGCACATTCCGCACAGCCTGTGGCGTGGCATCGGCGGGCTCGACCTCGCGGCGCTCGGCATTCCGGACGAGGCGACCTACCGGTCGCTGTATGCGCAGAGGCACGGCGCGATCCCGGATGACGCGTGGCGCTTCTACCTCGCCTTCAACCTGTTCCGCATGGCGGCGATCCTGCATGGGATCGCCGAACGCGCACAGCAGGGCAATGCCAACTCGGCCGATGCGGTCGAGACCGGCAAGAAGGCCGTGCCGCTGGCCGACCTCGGCTGCAAGATCGCCGGCATCTGACGGCGGCGGACCGGTCGGGCGCCATGCCCGGCCGGTCCTGCAGGCGACCGATACAAAACTTGTAAGTTCGCGGGATTTCGGCAACACTCGCTTACATGCCAACCTGCAGCGCTGCGCAGCGGCGCCGATCCCTGCCGATGATCCCACGCCCGTTCCCAGCCTGCCTGAAGGCCTTCCTTGCCGGCCTGCTGCTGGCCGCGCTGCTGCCATCGCTTGCGCTGGCGGCTTCGATGAAGCACAACCATCAGGCGATCAATTCCATTTCGCGCGCCTATGGCTTCGTCGTCGGCCAGTCGATTGCGCTGAACGTGATCGAAAACGCGCACCCGGCGCTGGCCGGTGACGTGCTGTCCGCGCGGCTGGCCTTCAATTCCGCTTTTCCTGATGCCGAAGACAAGCTCGAAGCCGAGCTTGCCGCGGTGTTCGGCGCAGACCGCTTCGCCCTGATGCGCAACGAGACCGCCAGCATGCTCACCGAGGTGATGACCCGGGAGCGTTGGTCGGTCGAACAGGCGCGCGCCTTCATTGCCGGCATGAAGCGGCGTGCGCAAGGCGAAGGCGTCGAGCAGGACATCCTCGAATACCTGCTGGCTGCCGTGTATGCGGCCGAGCCGTCGGCCGAGTTTGCCAACGGATTCCGGCAGCGCTTTCGCAGCGATGGCTCGGGCAAGGCGCAGGGACTGAAGCTGCGGCTGCAGCTGCCGGTCTCGTGGGCCGGCGCCGACGGGGATCGACCGCACATCGTGCGCAAATGGACCAGCGAGGGTGGCAACGGCAATGCGACGATCCTGCTGGACATCCGCGATGCGCAAGGCTTTGCGCCGACCCGGGCTGACGTGGAGCACTTCGTTGCCAGCGGCGGCGCGCGCGAACTGGCCGGCGACGACGGCGAGCTGCTTGACGCGTCGGTCGTCACGCTCGAGACCTTGCCCGGCGTCTCCGCGGAATTGCGCACGCCGCTGGGGCGCGCCGACCTGAACATGGTGTCCTGGGTGCAGGTCTACCGTCTCTACTTCCGCGGCAAGGCGCTCAGCCTGGTGTGCATGAACCTCGGCGCCGAGGGCGAGGCCGTCATGGTCGAGCAGGCCTTCCGCCGCATCCAGCCGCTGTGCCGGCAGGTCGTCAACAGCCTCGTGCTCGAGCAGTTGTATGAGTGACCGGCGCCTGCACGGACGATAGCTCAACAGCGCTGCGCCCGCAGCGCCGCATCGGACGCTTCTTCCCCGCTTGTTTCCGTTGGCGACGTGCATTGCGTCTTTGAAAACTATTGCGCGTGAGCCTTTACGCCACCAAATCGCCTGCGCTAAGATAATTCCGCACGGCAACTTTTTTCCGCCCCTCGGAAAATTCTTTCCACATCAACGGGTTAGCGGCGTCTCAATACATGCATTTATTCAGTTTCAGTTTGTCCGCACGCGCGCGGGGTGCTTTGCTGCGCATCCCGCAGCCACGGGGGATGGCGGCGTGCGCGCTCGTGCTGGCGGTAGCCGGCTGCGCGACCGCGCCGGTGCCGAAGGAGCTCACTGCGACGCTGGTCGATGAGCAGAATCTGGCCGACCGTCAGGCGGCGATCTCGCTGTCGGAGCCCCTGAGCGGGCCGCTGACCCTTGAAGAGGCGATGGCGCGCGCGCTCAAATACAACCTCGACCGACGGGTGCGGCTGCTGGAGGAAGCCTTCGCGGCCAACCAGGCCGACGTCAGCCAGCTCGACATGCTGCCTGCTTTGCTGGCCCGCTCCGGCTACACGTCGCGCAACAATGACCGCATTGCGCGCAGCCGCGATTCGGTGACGGGGGAGCCCTCGACCAGCCGCTTCATCTCGCAGGATCGCGCGCATACCGTCAGTGACCTTGGCATCAGCTGGAGCCTCGTCGATTTTGGCCTTGGCTATTACAACACCATGCAGCAGAACGAACGCGTGATGATCGCCGCCCAGAAAAGGCGCAAGGCGATGCACCTGCTGATGCAGGACGTGCGGGCGGCGTTCTGGAAGGCGGCCAGCGCGCAGAAACTGCACGCGCAGGTGCAGGCCGCGATCGCGGCGGCAGATGATGCGCTGGCCGATGCGAAGAAAGTCGAGGAGGCGCGGCTGCGCAATCCGGTCGATACGCTGCGCTACCAGCGGCAGTTGCTGGAGAACCTGCGCCTGCTGGAGGCGATCCGGCAGGAGCTGGGCGCCGCGCAGGTCGAACTGGCGCTGCTGATCAATGCGCCACAGGGGCAGGCGATCGAGGTGGCCGAGCCGGAATGGTCGAGCACGGCCGAACACGCGCTCGGCGTCGGCGTTGAGCGGCTTGAAGAAGTGGCGGTCGCGAACAATCCGGATTTGCTCGAACAGCACCTGAACGCAAGGATTGCGCGCATTGAAGTGCGCAAGACGCTGGTCAAGCTGTTCCCGAACATTCGCTTCAGCTACTCGGCCAATTACGACACTGACAGTTTCCAGGTCAACAGCGGCTGGAACGAAGTCGGCGCCCAGCTGTCGATCAACCTGCTCAACCTGCTGACCGCGGGCAGGCAGAACCGGCTGGCCGAGGCCGGCGTCGCGCTGGCAGACCAGCGCCGCGTCACGGCGCAGATGGCGCTGGTCGCGCAGGTGCATCTTGCACGCCTCGGGCTGATGAATGCGGCCGCGCAGTACCGGCGCGCCGAAGCGATCTGGCAGACCGACGACAAGCTCGCGCAGAACATCTCTCGCCGCGAAGCGGCGCAAACGCACAGCCGTCTTGAAAAGGTCAGCAGCGAGACCGCCGCCATCCTCAGCCTGCTGCGTCGTTACCAGGCAATGGCGCAGGCGCAGATCGCCGAGGCGCGCCTTGAGGCGACGCTGGGCATCGACGCGGCAATCGGCAGCGTCGACCAGGTCGGCCTCGCCGACCTGACGAAGCAATTGCAGGGCGCACCGCGCTGGGAATCGATTCAATAAGTTGCCCCCTGCCAGCCGGCGGGGAGAGAGTAAGGACATGATCAGGGATATTTTTCGCAAATTCGCGCTGCTGACGACGATCGCGCTGGCGGTCATCGTGGTGGTCTTCCAGCTTTACCGCGATACGGAAGCGCCGGCGCACTTGGCGAAGGGACAGTCCGCGTCGGGCGTGGTCGGGCGCGGCGAGGCGGTGATGCCGCAGGCGCTGCCGGTGGCACCTGCGCCAGCCGCCGAAGCATCGCAGGCAAGGCCGGTGCCGGCCGAAGCCGGCGGTGCAACGCTGATGACGGCAGTCGCGCCTGCGCCGCAACCGGTTGGCGGCGCCGCGCGCGTGGCCACGGTGGCTGCCACGCCGGCGGCCGATGCGCCGGCCCGCGCCCGCAACGACGCCGGCGCGGCTCCGTCGCCGCGCGTGCAGATGATGGCGGCTCAGGAAATTCGCGCGCAGCTCAGTCCGCGCCGCTACGCAATGCTGGCCACCGAGATCGGCGCGCGCATCCGCCGCCTGCCGGTTGCCGAGAGCGGGCGTTTCCGCAGCGGCCAGTTGCTGGCTGCTTTCGACTGCTCTATCCAGAAGGCGCAGCTCGACCGTTCGCGCGCCGAGATGGACGCCACCGAGAAAGTCCTGTCGGCCAACGAGCAGCTGGACAAGTTCAATTCCATCGGCAAGGTGGATCTCGAAACCTCGCGTTCGGCTTTCGTGAAAGCGAAGGCCGATGTCGCGGTGGCCGATGCCGCGATGAAGAAATGCGATATTCATGCTCCCTATGATGGCCGCATCGCGGAACTGAAAGTGCGCGAGCAGCAGTATGTGCAGCCCGGCCAGCCGCTGATGGAAATCATCGACGACTCGGCGCTGGAGCTCGAGTTCATCGTGCCGTCGCGCTGGATGTCGTGGCTGCGGCCCGGCGTGCCGTTCAAAGTGACCATCGACGAGACCGGCCGCAGCTATCCGGCGCGCTTCACGCGCATCGGCGCGAAGGTTGATCCGGCCAGCATGTCGGTGAAGGTGGCCGGCCAGATCGAGGGCGCGCACGGCGACCTGGTGGCTGGCATGAGCGGCGTGATCGTCGCTCATCCGCCCGAGGAGCCCCGGCCGGCGGCAGGCAAGCGGCGCGGCGCGGACGCACGCGCCGAGCGCGCTGCGACGGAACTCTGATGGGCGGCCGTGGCCCGTTGAAGGCTCCTCTGCCGGCGCCGCTCGCTCTCGAGCAGCGCGTGATGTTCGATGGCGCAGCGATAGCGGACGCGACCGCCGTCATCTCGGCGCCCGACGCGACCGCACCGGCGGGTGACGCGGATGGCGGCAGCGAGCTGCTGGCAGCGGCGGCCTCGCGTGAGGCGGGCGTCGTCCCGGCGCCGGTACTTCTGAATTTTGCCGACACATCGACGGCGCCGCTCCGGTCGGCGCAGCTGGCCGAGGAGCGCATCGCAGGCTTCCTGCGACAGGTCGATCCGCAGCGGCTGTTGCAGATATTTCCGGGCGCGTCATCCGGCGAGCCCGGCGCCGACCAGCTGGCGCGCGCGCGCGAGCTGATCGATGCGATCCTGTCCGGCGAGATCCGGATCGACGTGCGCCTGCTCGACAACGAGACCATGCACGGTGCGATGGGTGCGTTCGCCGCTAACGGTACTGACGGCAGGCCGTGCATCTACCTGAACCGGCAGTGGGTCGAATTGTTTGCGACCGACGCCGAGGTTACGCAGGTGATCACCGAAGAATTCGGACATGCGCTGGATGCGATGCTGAATGCCGGCAGCGATACTGCCGGCGATGAAGGCCAGCGCTTCGGCATGCTGGCCGAGGGCAAAACGATCAGTGATGTTTCGTCGATTGCGCTGGACGTGGAAGATGACCATTCGACGCTGGTGGTGGACGGTGTGGCAGTCGACGTGGAGCTGGCCGAAGTGGCGGTGCCGTTTGCCGATGGATTCATTGGCCGGCAGGGTACTTCGACTAACGCGACCACCAACATCGTGACCTTCGCGACGCTCGGCATCAAGAGCGCGACCGTGTTTCAGGAATCGACGACCGGCCAGTTCGGCGGCACGCAGGGCAATGACTATGCGGTCGGCATCCGCTTCCTGTTCAACGACGGTCGAGTGATCACGGTCAATGGTGCGGTGAACTGGCGCGAATCATCCGGATCGACGACCGTACTGATTGGCATTATCCCGGCGGCTGGCACGAACGTATCGTTTACCTACAGCGGCGGCACCTACACGATCGATGCCAACAGCAACTTCGGTCTTGAGGTGGTGGGCGTCACCTACAACGGCTACGCCGATGGCGGTTCGTTGTCAGGTAATGCGGCGACGGCGACGGCGATGGATTCGATGAATACCTATCTCGCCACGGTCCAGAGCAATGATCCGGTCGGCCCGGTCACGGTGACGAGCCTGACGACCTCCGACACGACGCCGACGATCTCGGGCACCGCGACGCTGGCGGCCGGCGAAACCCTGTCGGTGATGGTCAATGGCGTGAGCTACACGACATCCAGCGGCTTGCAGGTTTCGGGCACCAGCTGGTCGTTGACGGTTCCCGATGCCAAGGCGCTGGCCGCGGGCACCTACAGCGTGGTTGCAACCATTACCAACAGCAGTGGCTACACGCTCACGGACACCACGTCGAGCGAGCTGGTCATCAGCGCTTCGGATACGACGCCGCCAAGCATTACTGGCCCGTCCGGTAGTGCCGGTAGCGCGACCAGCAGCAAGACCATCAACGAAAACACGACCGCGGTCACCACGCTGACGGCGAACGAAACCGTGACCTGGAGCCTGAATGGTGGCGAAGATGCGGCAAAGTTTGCGATTGATTCGAGTACCGGTGCGCTGCGCTTTCTGAGCGCGCCGAACTACGAGTCGCCCACCGATGGCGCAACTTCGGGTGCGAATACGTACATCGTGCAGGTGAAGGCGACCGATGCGTCGGGCAACATCAGCCTGCAAACGGTGACGGTGACCGTGGCCGATGTCGATGAAGTGGCGCCAAGCATTACCGGCCCGTCCGGCGGTGCCGGCAGCGCGACCAGCAGCAAGACGATCAACGAAGGCACGACGGCGGTCACCACGCTGACAGCCAATGAGACGGTCACCTGGAGCCTGAACGGCGGCGAAGACTCGGCGAAGTTTGCGATTGATTCGAGTACCGGTGCGCTGCGCTTCCTGACTGCGCCCGATTACGAGGCCCCGACCGATGGGGCAACTTCGGGCAGCAACACGTACATCGTTCAGGTGAAGGCGACCGATGCGGCGGGCAACATCAGCCTGCAGACGGTAACGGTGACGGTAGCCGATGTCGATGAAGTGGCGCCAAGCATTACCGGCCCGTCCGGTGACGCCGGCAGTGCCACTAGCAGCAAGACGATCAACGAAGGCACGACGGCGGTCACGACGCTGACGGCGAACGAAACCGTGACCTGGAGCCTCGATGGTGGTGAGGATGCCGCGAAGTTCGAGATCGACCCCGATACGGGCGTAATAAAGTTCATTTCGGCACCAGATTTTGAGGCGCCGACAGACGGCACGGCATCGGGTTCGAACACCTACTTCGTGCAGGTGAAGGCCACTGACGCAGCGGGCAACTCAAGCGTTCAGACGATCACCGTCACGGTCGTGGATGTCGATGACACCCCGGCGAAGATCAAAGGTCCGTCCGGTAATGCTGGCGATGAA
>JACCDX010414649.1_pt1 | contig 13508 bp, 23 predicted proteins | sample 7449681 | NCBI WGS metagenome assembly JACCDX01 (sample SAMN15323450, study PRJNA562643) | freshwater metagenome | isolation source: river surface water | place: USA:Blue River Watershed | collected 2017-08-18
AAGATCCAGTAACATTCTATAGATTGGGTCTAACTAATAATAACCGTATTAGCTTTCAAATGGGATATACGGAAATTACAATGAATCATGCAGGTGTCCAACAAATGATTGACCAATTAGAATTCTTCCAGAGTCAATTATATGATGAAACTGGCCCTAACGATGATCCAGATGGTGGCTTACCTTTGCCGGAAGAAGTCGAAGATCGAAAGGCGGCCTGATGATTAGTTTTAATTTTAATCTACGCAATCCGTGGAGCAAAACATTTATTAAGAATCTGTTGTGTCGTGTATACGATACACCGTTTAAGAATAAATTTATTGAATTAGAAGTCTACAGAGATTTTACTATTGTGGCTTTTATGTTTAACTGGACTTTTCGACAAAGTCACGCAGGACTAGATATTGATCTAGGATTATTTGGTTACAACGTACACTTTAACTTCTATGACAATCGTCATTGGAATACAGAAGAAGGACGTTGGATGTTTTATAATGAAGAAGAAGGACTACACTAATGGAACGTTTTAAAAATTGGTACATTCGCAACCAAGATGCGATTACATGGTTCTTGATCGGCTGGCTCAGCTGGGGGCTGACAGATAATCTAGCCAGAGGGCAGTGGGTCTTGGCCTTTTTCTGTGCCGCACTGATCTGGTTAAACTATAAATTAATCAAGGTAAGATTGCAATGAGTGGCCGCGGAGTTATTGCACAAGAGCCCGATCAAATGTGCGAAACGTGTGGTAAAATAGACGAGTGCAGGCCTTACGGTCCAAACAACGAACAAATCTGTTTTGACTGTGCCATGAGTACTCCTGAATCAAAAGCTATTGCCGAAAAGAAAATGGCACATTATATTTTTGGCGAAGAAGACGACGGCGAGTACTAATGCCTAACTACGCAGAATATTTTGATAAGATCTCTTATAAGCCTACTTGGTTTATAGGAGATCGTGTATTTGGCAGATATCATAAAATTCCGTTCATCGGAACTGTAGGAAATGATACATTAATCTCGGAACTAGAAGGACCAAGGGTTACTGTACACTTAGATTTGCCGATGCGTATTGACAATTATAATCATTCATTTATAATTGTTAAACCTAAAGATTTAAAGCGTTTGAAGTCGATGGACGACGAGGAGCCTCTAAAACTCCCGGTAGCGGGTTCGATTCCCGCCAGACGCACCAAAACACTCAAGAGTAAAAAATGAGAAATCCAGCAAGGAACGCTATGAGATCAGTTAAAGTTAATAAGTTTGAACTGTTAGGAATTTTAGCATCCAACAGAGAAACTCACGTTACTACCTACGAAGAAGCAGTAGTTGACTACAAGACTGCCGCATTAAAGATTGCTCAAGACAATCTAGAATTAGCTAAAACAACCGACTTAGATAAAATTTCTAAAATGAAGGCAGTGCCGTCTGCTCCTGTTAGTTATGCAGATAACTATGACAGAGCTATTAGAATGCTACAATTAAGTGTCGATGATGTGATAGAGCTTGAAGAAGATATCTTCAATCAATTAGTTTTAGATGAATGGAACTGGAAGCATCAGTTCACAGTGTCAGCATCTTTGTACAAAACTTTAACCGTATAGGAAATTTGATATGGCCAAGAAGAAACAAGCAAAAGAGTTTAACTATGCCGTTGGCCATTACTGGGAAGGTGAGTCCGGATCAGTAGGATGTTATGCTTATGGCAACGATATCTTCTACGGCTCGATGGCGCAAGCAAAAGGGTTTCTCGAGTATGTTCAGTCACAGGACAAAAGCAAGCCAAAAGCAGAACGTAGAGATTGGAGAATCTTTCAACTGATCGAAGTACCGGTATGACATTAGAAGAATTAATTAAAGTCAAGGAAAGTCTCGAAGAGCTTGAAGCAACTGCTGAAAAGTTTGATTGGGGTCCAAGCCAAGCCTTTGCTCAACAACGTCAAAAAGAAGCAATACGAATTGTCAAGCGAGAAATTAAGTTTCTTCAAAACAAGCAAGCCGAACGAGCTGAAGCGAAAGAGCGCAGGGCTGAGATGAAAGAGATTAGAAGCAAGTTAGGCTACAGTCGTATAGGAAGGAACAATGTATGAACGAACATTTTAAAAATCAAATAGAGCAAGGCGCTACAGAAATGTTTTTCTACGGCCTGGAACGACCTGAACCTTTTAGCATCAGCATCCAGCGACACCGAGGCTCATTGGATACGTTTCCTACTAACTTGGAATATGTCCGCCATTTGACTGAAGGTGTGCCTTTGTTTAAGGAAGCAGAATGAAACAGGTACCGATGTTAGAACGGTTTGCCGCTCAAAGTCTTGTTGAACACGACGGTGAGTTGATCTTTAGTAAAGAAAAGTTCGCCGAGTTGATTGTGAAAGAATGTGCTGGCATTTATTCTAAAATTGACAATGGCAATTCGCACATGGGCACTGATAACTATCTCGAAGCATTACAAAAACATTTCGGAGTTCATTAACGTGTCAGTCACGGTTAATTCGTTATTTGATGGATTAGAAGAAGAAACAAAACAATGTTCAATTTGTTTGAAAGATCTTCCTAGAAGTATGTTTGGGCCTGCCAGCGGCGGGAAGTATCTACGAACCGAATGTAAAAACTGCACTAAAGATTTATTACAAGCTAGGGACAAAGCAAAAAAGACAGCCAAACCAGTTAAAGCGGATCATGTATGTCCTATATGTCTAAGATCAGAAGAACAGGTAAAACACAAAGGCGGCAAAAAATCTGGAGCGTGGTGTTGTGACCACGATCATAAAACTGGGTTATTCAGAGGATGGCTTTGTCATGAATGTAATCGAGCTTTGGGAGGCTTCAAAGACGATTTATCAAGAATAACAAGAGCACTAGAATACCTAGGTAAATAAATTTGTAGGGTGGTCCTACAAACCAACACTCTTTAAATTTTAGGTACTTAGAGTGTGTACCGTAACAAGGAAGAAAAATGATGTATAATCAAAAGCTCGCCGCGGCAATCAAAGTAAACGGCAAAGTCCTACGTGAATTCAAGGACACAGTACATATCCCATTTGGCAGTGAATACACAATACTACTTAAGAACTTACACACGACCCGCGCTGTCGTTAATGTTTTTATTGATGGTGACGATATGGTTCCTGGCGGAATTGTTCTCAATGCAGGACAAGAATGCGATCTCGAACGTTCAGTCAAGAACGGCAATCTCACAGAAGGCAATCGATTCAAATTTATCGAACGCACAGGGTCCGTGGAAAAGCACAGAGGAATCGGTATTGAAGACGGACTGGTAAGAATTGAATTTCAATTTGAACAGCCAGCTCGTCCTATCACATGGAACACTACACAAATCGGCAGCATCTATCCACAGGGCGGTATTATGCGTGGCATGGATGTTTCTTACAGCACAAATTCTACACTGAACTCTGTTACAGCTTCAGCAACATCTGCCACAATGGATAGCTTTGTTAACGATGTTGGCATTACCGTTCCAGGTAGTCACAGCACACAAAAGTTTTCTACTACCTATGTAGGTGCATTAGAAAGTGTCAAACACTCGATGGTGTTCAAACTGTTTGGCGGCACTATGCCCAAGCCCATTACAGTCAAACACAAACCAAAGTGTATTACCTGCGGAAAGCATAATAAAGCTACCAGCAAGTTTTGCCAAGAGTGTGGTACGGCTCTTGAAATTTTCGCATAAGTAAATTATAATACATGTGGGGTGAAAGTCCCCACACTAACTAAAGGAAACTAAAATGACACAATAGATTGAATATGCTTGCAAGGACGTAGTGTTCCACTTTAACAAAGCACACTTAACGGACCAGACCATTCCCATGTGGGTCTTAAAATTTCATGGCGAAACCCTTTACGTCAATCATGTAGACTGTACTATTCCTTGGAGCACTAAGGAAACACTAGACAATCCGCATACCAAAGGCAGCATTAAAGTCAAAGATGCACTATTGCAAATTGATGACGATAACTGTGCCACACTTTCCAAACTAACTTTTGTAGATAAGATCCGTCTGAGAAATCAGAAGCTGGGTATTACTCGTATTATTGTCAAAGAAGGTAATGATCATTGGCGCTTTAAAGAAGCACTCAAGCAACTGAAAATCAAACATGGTCCTATCAAAGGTATCGGTGGAGCCTGTACAAGTACATTCTATATCACCGACATCCTGGATAAGAAACAGTACACTCTGTTAAGTTTGTCTCTTAGTGATTGTCCTAGTTTTAGACAGCTCATGCCTAACGAGGGCTATTACAAATACTATGATGATCCTAAGTACAAAGATGTTCCGTTCATCGATGAAGATGCTATGGATTGGGAGGATGAAGATGACGACATTTAAGATACCGTCCACCAAAATAACTGAATTTATCAAGGACATTAAGAGATTTGACATTCGACATAAACCGTTCAGTGCCTATATACCTCAAGGTTATTATGAAATTGAACTATATCCTAACCCAAAAATTGATTTTATCTTGTTAAAATATTTGACTTAATGTGTATTCGAATGTATAATACTAATATTGCAACAACACATTCAAAGGAATGGAATGAAAACTTACGCCCAAAAAGCTAACGAATTTTACAATCAAAAAGCCAGTCATTTTATTAGCCTGCGCGAACGATTGAATGAGTCGCTCACTGACTTTTTTGATTATCAATTAGAAGGCGCCATTGCAGAATTCAAACGCCGTATGACCGCTTTGAAAAAGTTTAGCGATATGGGACTCTGTAAGAGTATCATGGTTCCTATGGACAAAATTTTGATTGATACTACTATGCAACGACAGGTCAATATTCGACACGTTGTCAACATCATCAAACACTTCCGAGAAACAATGGTCATGGCGATTCAAGTATATGAAGACCCAGCCAAGCCCGGTTATTTTATTGCCTGGGACGGGCAACATACTGCCATTGTACTCTATATCTTAGCAACTAAAATCTTTGGTGAACGAGCCGCTGACCTTATGGTTCCAGTTGTAGTTTATCCTATCAAGATGAAAGCAGAAATTCGTCGTAACTTCATTTTGCTTAACGGCGATGCTAAAGAACCTTTGGACTTTATTGACAAGTACCGACAAATGGTCTGTGGTGTGCGTATTGACCAGTCGGATGAACCTAGTTGGATTGCCGCAGAACTCAAACAGCAATACTTTGAGAAAGCCGGCCTGTTTGCCACACACGAGAAGTTTGGCGACGAAGATGAGTCTGGTGCGTTTACATTGTTGTCTAACACCATTATGAACGACAACGAAAACAATCTTAAAGATCCCGAAGTTACTAGAATGTTTGCAGAGTACTGGATGGCATTAGGACAATCTCGTTCAGTCGATGCTAAGGAAGCTAGACAGCTTTATGAATTCTTTGACGCCTGTTTCAAACAAGGCATTAAAGTAGATAAGGCTTATGTCGTTACCTTTGCACAGTTTACTAAAGATTTCTTTGATGGCGACTTTAGTGCATCGGGTCCGTTCTGGAGTAAAGTAAAGACAGCCTATGCCAACTGGTATGAAAAGGTTAACCCTGATGCTGAAGTAAACGAAAACGGCGATATCATTGTTCGTGGCTTTAGTTCAGAATGGCGTTGTGGTGGTCCGTTCCTTTTAGCACAAATGAAGAAAAGCACTAAATTGAAAGTGCCCACTTATGATGCTAACAACGGATTTACTCCTGCTAAAGGAGACCTCTGGTAATGTTACGCAATCCAGACCACGATAAACTTAAGAGTCAAAAGACTCTTAAGGAACAGTATAAGAGTAACTGTCTTTGTAAACTAGAAGACTGTACTGATCGCCTTACAATTTTCGACGGCCCAGGTAGCGATAGCTATTGCCGAGAGCATCAATTGCAGTTGACCGAGTATGGTGGCATGGGCAAAGCAGATAGACCTTATACGTTCTATCGTGGTTGGGTTTGCGAAAAGTGCGGCTACGATCCTAGGCAAGATCCTCAGTTTGATGACATTGAAGATCCCTTTCATAAACTTCGCTGTATGCGGGGAGTTATGCATGGCGACCATTTGGAACGTAAAAGCGATGGCGGTGCAGACGTAGCAGACAACATTCAAACTCTGTGCTGTCGTTGCCATATGATCAAAACTTACAAAGAAAAAGACTACCTCAAAGGTACAGCTTCATAAATACCTAGAGAGGTAGATATGAAGATTCTAGTGACCGGTCACTTAGGGTTCATTGGCCGGAATATGACCAGTTGGTTACAACACCAACAGTATGAAGTTGACGGATGGGACTGGGACCCTAACGGATTTCCTGATGTTAAAAACTTTGATTGGGTAGTTCATCTCGGCGCCATAGCGGACATGACCGATGCAGATACTGAAAAGATTCTGCAACAAAATTACGATTTTAGTTGCGAACTATTCAAAGAATGTAACAAGCACGGTGTAAATCTACAGTACGCAAGTTCTAGCAGTGTTTACGGAAACACACGAGACTTTAGCGAATACGCAGAATGCCATCCTCAAACTCCTTATGCTTGGAGCAAGTACCTATTTGATCGATGGGTGTTCCAACAGCGCCAAGCGGTGTTCGTACAAGGCTTTAGATATTTTAATGTCTACGGCAAATGGATGCATCTAAGAGGCTCCAGGGCTAATGCAATATACAAATGGAGACAACAGGCCCGCACCCAAGGTTATATTGAAGTTTGGGAAACAGCAGAGCATGTACATAGAGATTGGACATGGGTCGGTGATGTCTGCAGACTGCACACCGACTTTATGACAACAGTCAAAGGTTCAGGCATTTGGAATGTTGGTAGTGGCCTCAGTCACAGCTTCTTGGACATTGCTGAAACTATTGCAGAACAAGAAGGTGTTGAGCTAAGAACTGTTCCTGTTCCTGAAGCAGAACAGTCTAGAATGAGAACCACTACCCGAGCAGACCTAACACATTTAAAAGAAACAGTAGGCAAGCGCAAGTGGCTTAATGTCTACGAATGGCTAGATTTAGAAAAATGATTACAATATTTGTAAATGGTACTTTTGATATAGTACACAGAGGACACTTAGAAATGTTAAACTATGCTAAAGCATTGGGAGACAAATTAGTAGTGGCTATTGATACGGATGAGCGAGTAAAGGAACTAAAAGGATCTAGTCGTCCAATTAATTCGTTGGAAGAACGACAGCTATTATTGTCTAACCTCAAGGCAGTAGACGAAGTATACAGCTTTTCTACAGACCAAGAGCTAAGAGACATAATTACAAAGTGCAGTCCTTACGCTATGGTAAAGGGCAGTGACTATAAGAATAAACCAATAATAGGCGATGATCTAGTACAGCATGTGGTACTGTTTCCTTTAAAAGATGAATACTCAACAACCAAAAAAATTCAAGATATTATTAGTCGGTGACAAATGTACTGATGTATACCAATATGGTACTATAGATAGACTAAGTCCTGAAGCACCAGTTCCTGTATTTGTTCCTACACACAAAGAAGAACGAGAAGGCATGGCAGGTAATGTTTATGCTAATCTTGTTGCTCTAGGGTGTAGTGTAGATATCGTATGCGGCATCGCTAGTAAAAAGACTAGACTAATCGACAGTCGCAGTAAACAACAACTATTACGAATAGATGAAGACGTTAAGTCTGTGCCTGTTGCTAGTGTAGATACAGCAGGGTATGACGCGGTAGTCATAAGTGACTACAATAAAGGAGTTGTCAGCTACGAGTTAATAGAATCGATTATAGAACAATCGCATCAGTCTGTTATCCCTGTATTCATAGACACAAAGAAAGTAGAACTTGATCGTATGCAGGGCGCTTGGGTCAAGATTAACGAATTAGAATACAGTAAAATTAAAAGAGAATGCACCGGGCTTATTGTAACTAGAGGAAGTAAAGGCGCAGATGCTATACATCACCAATACAAATCAGTTGCACCTCGAGTAGAAGTTGTTGATGTTACAGGTGCCGGAGATACCTATTTGGCCGCACTCGCCTACAATTTCTTGCACACTAAAGATATTAGAAGAGCAATGGATTTTGCTAACCTAGCAGCCGCAGTAACGGTACAGCATTTAGGTTGCTATGCACCAACAATGGAAGAAATATTATGAAAGTCTTAGTTACAGGACATCGTGGGTTTATAGGGAAAAACTTAGTTAAGTATATTCAAGAACATACCGACTGGGAAGTTAAAGGGTGGGAGTGGGGAGACAGCGAGTACCCTACAGTAGATGGCAATGACTGGGTTGTGCATCTCGGAGCAATCAGCAGTACTACAGAACAGGACGTAGACAAGATACTAAAACAGAATTTTGAATTTAGCAAATGGTTACTTAACGCCTGTAGGATTAATTATGTAAATTTACAGTATGCTAGTTCAGCCAGCGTCTACGGACAAGTTTCGACGTTCAAAGAAGACACTGAACTACAGCCTAAGACTCCGTATGCATGGAGCAAGTATCTATTTGATAGATCTGCATTTAAAGAACCAGCTTCTTATAATTGTGTAGTACAGGGTTTTAGATATTTTAATGTCTACGGCAACCTGGAAGAACACAAAGGCAATCAAGCTAGTCCGGTTACACAGTTTAGAAAGCAGGCTAAAGAAACGGGTGTCATTAAACTTTTTAATAATAGCGATCAATATCTTAGAGATTTTATCGCAGTAGAAGATATCTGCAGAATGCAGGTAGACTTTATGAAAGTAAAAGAATCTGGCATATGGAACATGGGCACAGGCAAATCTGTTAGTTTTGAATATGTTGCAAAGCTAGTAGCAGATTTGTATAAAGCACGTATAGAATATATAGAAATGCCAGAAATTCTACGTGCAGGCTATCAATCTTATACCTGTGCAGACATTTCTAAGTTAGAAAAAACGATAGGTCCTCAGGATTTCATTACAGTAGATCGCTGGCTAAAACAGTTAAATACAGTACTATGAAAATCCTTGAATTTATATCCACAGAAGAATTAGCTGATCTAGACGAAAAGGCTAGTAGAGCACTTTGTTTAAGCACTAAAGCAAATAGCGACTTAGGAGCTAGCCAATTGGCCAGCTGTAAAAGCCAAGGCCTGCGAGCTCGCGAAGGCGGTAAGTCACATGTGATCGGTCATGCCGGAAACAAGGTAAAAATTACAGTAGGCGGCAAGAAGATCAAAGGCAAGAAATATGGCGGCCCACTTCCAGACTACGGAACTAGGAAGAATCAGTTATGAGATATCGTGAATTTAGAATTACAGAAGCCGCTGAAAACGTTGTTGTAATCGGTGATAGTATTGCTACGGGCATTGCAACAGCAGGAGGAGTTAGTACTCAATATACTAACCCAGGAAAAGACACAACATTCATTCTACAGAATTTAGTAACACCCTTTGTCAAAAGCGGCAAAGCTAAAGGATCAGTTGTAATTCTTAGTAGCGGAGCGGCAAACAGCTCCAAGGTGGAGTTAGAAGATGGAACACCATTTCAGAAAGAAAACTTTGGTCCTATATCAACACAGATCAAAATGCTTAAAGATGCTGGAGCAACAGTTTTATTGGTCGGCGTTGCCAGCGGAAAAACATCACCACAAAACCCAACACAGTACACAAAAGGTAAGCGTTGGACCATCGACTACACTGGAGCAAATAATCAGCTGGCTTCTATTGCCTCCTCTAGCGGAGCAAAGTTCTTGGGACCTTTAGAACAGTTCGATCCAAGGATTGGAGCAGGTGACGGCATACATCCTTATAACGGATATAAGAAATTATTCCAAGCAGGCGCAAGTACTCCTGCTCCGTTAGGAAATAAAGATGCAGAACCTGGTGCTCCTAGAACTAAAGATAAAGTCGACATTGGAGGCATTGCAGCCTTTGATCAAACAGGCAAACCTATTGTTAAACCAAAAGACGATGAAACCAAAGGTAAAAATCAAGCTGCAAGTCCTACAGCATTTAGTGTAGAAACTCCTAAAGGACGCAGAGGGCCTGAGATTGCAGACGCACAAAAAGCCTTGGTCGCATTTGGCTATCCATTACCTAAACACGGTGTTGACGGTATTATGGGACCTGAAACCAGCGGTGCAATTAAAAAGTTCCAAGCAAATAATCAACTGTCTGTAACAGGCGTCTTAGATGATAAAACAGTTGAAAAATTAAACTCTAAACCAGAACTACTGGCTAACCTAAAGAAGAGTACTACAGCAGACGTTAAGACTCCAGACTTCAGTAAAGGCGCTGCCGATCTAGATGCATTGTCCAATGACGAGAAAATGGTGGATGCAAAAGCATCTGCAGAAAAGTTCTTAGGAAAATCTATATCAGATAAAGATTGGAACTATTTAATTAGAGCAACTACCGCAGAAGCCAGCAACAACTCTAAAGAGCAGGCTTATGTTATGGGTGTTATTTTAAACAGAACACGCTCGGGTCGTTGGGGCGACAGCATTGCAAGTGTATTAATGGCTCCTATGCAATTCCAAGCAGTAACAGGTACTAAGTTTGAACCAGGCCCAAGCGCAAACTTTAGCAGAGGCCCTACTAAGTCACAGCTTACTTCTATACTAACAGGTGCAACAGACATTCTACCTGGAGTAAACAAAAATTTAATGTATTTTACGGCAGCTAATTTGGCAGCTTATGGTCCTGGAACTAATCCTAAGTTCAGAGATACATTATTAGGTCGCGGTGGCGAGCAAATAGGACAAACTATATTCTCAGCGTAAATGAATCTAGCAGGTAAAATTTTAATATCCCCTCCCAATGTAAGAGGAAACTTCTGGGCAAAGAGTGTAATCTATGTTACAGAACACCATGACAGAGGAAGCATGGGAATAACGTTGAATAAACGAAGCAAAATGACCATTAGAGAATTCGCAGAACAATGCGATGTAAATTTAGACATAGATGGTTATATGTATGTAGGTGGCCCAGTTAATGTAAAAGCATTAACCATGCTACATAGTCCAGAATGGTCTTGTTCTAATACTATGCGTATTAATAAACAGTTTAGTCTAAGCAGTTCGGAAGATCTATTGGAAAAGTTAGCAATGGGGCATTTTCCAAAGCACTGGAGATTATTTGTAGGACTATGTGCTTGGGCACCTGACCAATTAGAAGCAGAATTAAAAGGGTTAGGGCCACATAATCATAACTACAGTTGGCTAATTGCTACTCCAACGTATACTTCTGTTTTTAATTTAGATAATCAAGACCAGTGGACTTCAGGAATTGAGCAATCCGGAACAGAATTCGTTCAAAATCTACTTGCATAAATACTCAAATGGTTGTATAATACAACTTTAAACTTTCAAGAAGTATCAAAATGAGTGACACACTACTATTAAACGCAGACGGTGCCCCAGTGAGCTTCTTGCCCCTATCAGTGATCAACTGGCAAGAAGCTATCAAATACATGGTTTTGGATAAAGCCAATGTATTAGCTTTTCACGACAATTGGATTGTGAGATCAGCCCGTTGGGAGACACAAGTTCCTAGCATTTTGATGCTAAGGGAATACATGAAGCCAAAGACCAGTATTAGGTTCTCTAAAGGCAATGTATTCTTACGAGACAACTACACCTGTGCATACTGCGGTGACCACTTGGAAAAGAAACATTGTACTCTTGACCACGTTGTTCCTTCAAGTCACGGTGGTAAGACTACCTTTGAAAACACTGTAACAGCCTGTGGCCCTTGCAATGCAAGTAAAGGTAACAACAAGAAGATTGTTCCAAAGTACAAGCCTCACAAGCCTGACTTCTACGAACTAGTGAACAAGCGTAAGAAATTACCGTTCAATGTTCGTAATCCAGATTGGATAGAGTACTTGAAGTGACAGATGAAAGTGTCCTTAAAATCCAATGGAATTTGGGGAACAGTTGCAATTTAGATTGTAGTTACTGCCATCAGTCACTGAAAGACGGAACTAATCCGTTTCCTGGTATAGCAAGATTACGCCCTGCGTTTGTTCATTTATTAGAACAGGCCAGGGCTTTTTCTTTAGTCAAAATAGAAATACCCGGAGGAGAGCCTACAGAAAGCCATGCTCTCAAAGAGCTTATGCTAGAAAATACTAGCCCTAGCATACACTTTAAATTATATTCTAATGCACAGGCAGACTTAGATTGGTGGAAGACTGTTGCTAGTAAACTATACGAGTTGGATCTTACATACCACACTTCAACAAACCTAGAACATTTTGTTTCTGTAGTAGAGACAATAAAACAGACACCATGTAAACTTAAAATATTAGTTGCACATACTCCTGAAAATTGGAACAATGCTACTCGCGCTTATCTTCGTCTTAAAGAATTAAACAAGTATACATTAATTCAGATGTTGTTTAAAAATTTTACCAAAGGTAACAATCAGTATCTTGACTACACAGAAGACCAATGGAATATATACTTCGACAGTATCGGAGTAGATCCTAAAGATAAACAACAGGTCCAAAAAACACAAGAGTATAAAAAAATTAACTCTTTAAATAATTTTTACGGACATCTTTGTAATGCAGGACATAGTCAAATTATAGTTGACAATTTTGGATATGTTTACAGAGGATGGTGTAAAGCATCTGGACACATGGGGAACATATACGACAGCACTTTTATTTTAGATGCAAGGCCTAGACCCTGCCCAAAGTCTCAGTGTAGTAATGGTTTTGATCTACAAGCTAAAAAATCAGAAAAAGGATGGGGAATGGCATGAAGAAATTTTTATGGAAAGTATTAGGATTTATTAGTTTAGGTTTTGCCTACATAGGTGTCATAACACCAGGCATTCCTTATAGCCCATTTGTAGTTTTTGCGGCCTACTGCTTTGCCAAAGGTTCGCCTAAGATGCATGCCTGGCTATACAATCATAAACTGTTTGGCCCGTTCCTTACCAACTGGGGTGAGAAACGTGTATTTCCATTAAAGATGAAATATTTTATGCTAGCCATGATGACAACAAGTTTGCTCATTATGTATTTTACAGGAGTTAAAACGATTGGTATTATTAGTACTGCTATTTTTATGGCTTGTGTTGCTATATGGGCTTGGAGATACCCAAGTAGCGTTGAAGAACATGATAAGCGTGTTGCAGAAGGTCGTAAAGTAGGTTGGTTTAATAACTATATTTGATTAAATAGTAGTAGTTTAAAGGAACCGTTATGAAGAAGTTTTTATTATTATTAGCATTATTACCCGCACTGGCATTTGCACAAAAAACACCAAAAGGAGTAACCTATGACGCACAGATCGTTCGCATTAATGATGGCGACACTGTAGTCATAGCCGCACCCTTTCTACCAGCACCTCTCAAGCCCGAACTTGCGGTCAGAGTTTTTGGTGTTGACACCCCCGAAAAAGGATTCAGAGCACAATGTCCGGCTGAAGATCAACGAGGACAGATGGCAACAGCTTTCACAAAGCAAGCAGTGGCACAGGCTCAACAACGTCAAGTCATTCTTTATGGATGGGACAAGTTTGGTGGTCGTGTACTGGGAGATATCATTCTAAACGGACAAAGCCTACGTAGTATGTTAATTGCTAACGGAT
>JACCDX010138636.1_pt1 | contig 13507 bp, 13 predicted proteins | sample 7449681 | NCBI WGS metagenome assembly JACCDX01 (sample SAMN15323450, study PRJNA562643) | freshwater metagenome | isolation source: river surface water | place: USA:Blue River Watershed | collected 2017-08-18
ATCTTCCACTTCGGGGAGTTCACCATTCCCCAGGCCAAGCGTTACATGGCCGACAAGGGCATCACCATGCGCCTGTAGCCTGCTGCTGCAGCGCGATCATCTGCGACACCGGAATCAGCTCGATGTTCAGGGCGGCCAGCGTGGGCAGAGCCTTCTCCAGATAATCCAGGGTGGCGGCATGGGGATGTCCTATGCCGGTGGCAAAGCCTTTCTCCCGTGCCAGCGTCAGCAGGCGCTGGAACTCTCTGTCGATGTCTTCGGCCGTCTGCACATTGTCCAGAAACACATTGCGCGTGAGCGTCGGGATGTTCTGCTCCCGGGCGATTCGTCCGGCCACGCTGCTGGCCGTGGTGTAGCTGTCCACGAAGTAGAGATTGCGGCCCTGCAGCGTCTCCATCACCCAGCGCATGGGCCCTTCCTGCGCCGTCAGTTCACTGCCCATGTGATTGTTGAGGCCCTGCAGATGGGGCACGGCGTCGAGGGCAGCGGTGAGCGTCTGCACGAACTCCTCCCGCGTGAGCTGCGGGGTCAGGCCACCCGGGCCGAGCGGCATCGCGGCCAGATTGCTCATCGGCGCGTGCAGCATCACTTCCTTGCCGTTGGCGTGGGCCGCCTGCGCCAGCGTCACGCCATACGGCGTGTGGGGCAGCACGGCGAAAGTCACATCGTCGGGCAGGGCGACGGCGCGGGCACCGAGATCGTCGACATAGCCGATGTCGTCGATGATCAGCGCGATGTAATGGGTGTCGGGCGCAGGCACGAAAAGCTGCGCGGGGGAGGGCGCCGGGTTCGCGGAGGTGGGCGCCGGGTCGGCGGAGGCAGGGGTGTCGACGCTCAGCGTATCGACCGGGCTCTGCTCGGGCAGCGCCAGCGCGATGTCTTGCGTGGCAGCGGCAATGGCCGCGACAGGGGTGCCGGTCGGGGTCGGGGTCGGGGTCGGAGTCGGAGTCGGAGTCGGGGTCGCGGTGGGCGTGGCGCTTGCGCTGATCACTGCCGGCGTGTCAACGCGCGCGGGCGCGCGTTCCGGCGTGAACAGCCACAGAGTGAGCGGCATGCCCACCAGCCCGACCACCGTCATGATCAGCGGAGCGGGGTAGCGGGCAATGGCCTCGAGCAGAGGGTCGCGCTGACTCAAGGTTGCGTGGTTCCCGCAGGCGGGGCCTGCGTGACGGGCGTGCCGCGGCCACGGGCGCCTTCCAGGATGCTCAGTCCGCGCAACAGGGTCAGGGCTTCCTGCAGCTGGTAGTCCGTGGACACCACCTGTTCGGCCGAGACTTCGGCCTGGCGCTCTTCGCCGTCGATGTCGTCCAGGTCATTGCCGTTGCGCAGATGGCCGGCCAGATCGGCTTCGGTATACCCGGTGCGGCCCGTGGTGCGGGTGACCAGGCCTTCCTCGATCAGGATGTCCGGCTGGATGCCCTGGGCCTGGATCGAGCGCCCCTCGGGGGTGAAGTACAGCGACGTGGTGAGCTTGATGGCGCGGTTCTCGGCCAGTTGCATCACGCTCTGCACCGAGCCCTTGCCGAAGCTGCGGGTGCCCATGATCACGCCACGGCCGTGGTCCTGCAGCGCGCCCGCGACGATCTCGGCGGCGGAGGCGGAACCGGAGTTGATGAGCACCACGAGGGGCACGCCCAGGCTCGGGTCTTCCGGCGTGGCGAAGAATTCCATCTCGATCTCGCCCTCGCGGCCCTGGGTGTAGACGATGCGGCCTTCGCGCACGAAGGCATCCACCACTTCCACCGAGGCCTGCAGGATGCCGCCCGGGTTGTTGCGCAGATCCAGCACGAGCCCCTTGAGCTCGGGTTGCGCGGCCTTGATCTCTTCCAGGGCCTCCAGCACTTCCTCGCCGGTGTTCACCTTGAACTGGGAGATGCGCAGATACGCGAAGCCCGGCTCCAGCTCACGGTGACGCACGCTGGCCACTTCGATGATGTCCCGTACCAGGGTGATTTCCAGCGGCTCGGGTTCGCCCTCGCGCATGATGCCCAGCACGATGGGGGTGCCGACTTCGCCGCGCATCAGCTCCACGGCATCGTCGATCTGCATCTCCACCAGGGGGCGCCCGTCGATCTCGACGATCAGGTCGCCCGGCAGGATGCCGGCGCGCTGGGCGGGCGAATCGTCGATGGGGGTGATCACCTTGATGAAGCCGTTCTCCTCACCCACCTCGATGCCCAGGCCGCCGAACTCGCCGGTGGTGGTCTCCTGCAGGGAGTCGAACTCTTCGTAGGCCAGATAGGCCGAATGCGGGTCGAGGCCGGACAGCATGCCCTTGATGGCGTATTCCAGCAGGGTCTTGTCATCGATCGGCTCGACATAGGTGTTGCGGATGGCGTCCAGCGCCTCGACGAAGAGGCGGACCTCTTCCAGCGGCAGAGGCAGGGGCTGCTGCGCGGGCGCGGCCTCCTGCGCAAACACCGGGGCGCCGAAGGCCGTGCACAGCGCCAGGGCCAGGGCGCCAGGCAGCAGGCGGCGCGGGACGATGGCAGCGGGGGTGTGGCGTCGTGTCTTCATGGGCTCTCCGAATGCGTGTCACGGGCAGCGCAGATGATGAGTGGTTCTCGTGTGGCGCCGAGCATAGCACGGCACTCTCGCGGCTCTACAGGGGACGCGCGAATTTCAGGGCTGCCACCACTGGGCCGGGTCCTGCGCCTGACCGTCATGGCGGATCTCGAAATACAGGCCGGGCTGACCCGAGCCGCCATCCCTGCCGGCGGTCGCCAGGGGTTCGCCGCGATTGACCCAGTCCCCGTTGCGCTTGATCAGACTGCCGGTGTTGGCATACAGGCTCATGTAGCCAGCGCCGTGATCCACCACCACCAGCAGGCCGGAGCCCCGCAGCCAGTCGGCGAACACCACCCGGCCCGGATGCACGGCACGCACGGGCGTACCTTCCGTGGCGCCCAGCACGATGCCCTGGCGGTGCAGATTGCCGTCGCTGTAGCTCTCGCCGAAACGGTTCAGGGCGTCGCCGTCCACGGGGCGGGGCAGGCGGCCGCGGGCCTCGGCGAAGGGCGCCAGATCCTCCGGCGCGGGGATGTTGATGACGACATCGCGGATCTGCTGCACCAGGCTTTCCAGGCGTTGCTGGTCTTCCCGCAGTTGGTCCAGTTCGGTACTGCGTGCCGCCATTTCTTTGGCCAGCTCGGCCAGCAGTCCCTCCCGGCGCGCCGTCTCGCTCGCCAGCGCGGCTTGCGCGTCCTCCAGCGTCTGGCGTGAACGTTCCAGAGTCTGTTCGGTGTCGAGAAGGCGCGTGGCGGTGGTGTCGAGGGATTGCAGCGTGGTGCGGTAGGCCGTGATGCCGTCGAGGCGGGCGCGGTTGAAATCGCTGTAGTAGCGCAGCATGCGCGCACTGCGGGAAGGGTCGTCCTGGGTCAGCAGCAGCTGGAGATAACTGTCCCGACCGCTGCTGTAGGACGCGCGCAGTGCCTGGCGCACCAGGGCTTCCTGACTGGCCAGGGCCTGTTCCAGTTCGCTCTGCTGGTGTTCAAGCTGCTGGAGCTCCTCGCGCAGCGCCAGGATCTGCGCCTCGGTGTCGAGAATGGCCGTGCGGTTGGCGGCGATGGCGGTGCTGCTGTCGCGCAGCGCCTGCTCCAGGGCCGTGCGATCGCTGGCGGCCGTGCGCAGCCAGTCCTCGATCTGCGCGATGGCGGCGCCCACCTGCTCCAGCTGTTCCTCCGGCAGCGGCTCCTCGGCCGCCATGCCCGCCGGGCTGCCGAGCAGCGCGACGCTCAGCAGCAGCGCGGCGGCGTGCCGACAGGGGCTCAGGCGTTCTTGTGCACGAGGCATTGGCCGGTCATTTCTGCCGGGACGGGCAGCTCCATCAGGGCAAGCATGGTGGGCGCGATGTCGCACAGGCTGCCGGGGCTGCGGAAAGTCCAGCCGCGCTTGCCGACATAGACCAGAGGCACGGGGCCGCTGGTGTGGGAGGTCATGGGCTGACCGGATTCCGTGTCCACCATCTGCTCCACGTTGCCGTGGTCGGCGGTGATCAGGCACTGGGCATCGTGGGCCTCGATGGCCTCCACGAGGCGGCCGAGACAGACATCCAGGGCTTCAACAGCCTTGACGGCGGCGTCGAAGCTGCCGGTGTGCCCCACCATGTCGCCGTTGGCGTAATTGCAGATGATGGCGTCATAGGTGCCGGCCGCGATGGCCTCCACCAGCTTGTCGGTGACTTCGAAGGCGCTCATCTCCGGCTTCAGGTCGTAGGTGGCCACTTGCGGGGAGGGCACCAGGATGCGAGTCTCGCCCGCATAGGGTTCCTCGCGTCCGCCGCTGAAGAAGAAGGTCACGTGCGCGTATTTCTCGGTTTCGGCGATGCGCAGCTGGGTCTTGTCCAGCGCGCCGAGGTATTCGCCCAGCACATTGTCCATGGTCTGGGGCGGGTAGGCGCACAGCACGTCGATGTCGGCGGCATATTCGGTCAGCGTGACGAAATCCCCCAGTGCGGGCTGCACACGGCGCACGAAACCCTTGAAGGCCGGGTCGCAGAGGGCGCGGGTCAGCTGGCGCGCGCGGTCGGAACGGAAATTCATGTAGATCAGCGTGTCGCCGTCCTCGAAGTGCACGGGCGCTTCCCCGGGCCCGGCCACCACGGTGGCCTTGACGAATTCGTCGTCCTCGCCACGGGCATAGGCGGCATTCAGCGCGTCCTCGACGCTGGCACTGTGGAATTCGGCTCGAGCCTCGGTCAGCAACTCATAAGCGGCCTGCACGCGATCCCAGCGATTGTCGCGGTCCATGGCGTAATAGCGGCCGATGATGGACACGATGCGACCGCAGCCGGTCTCGCGCAGCCGCGCTTCGGCGCGTTGCAGCGAGGCGAGTGCGCTGCGCGGCGGGGTGTCACGGCCATCGAGGAAGGCGTGCAGGTAGATGCGCTCGGCGCCGCGCTGGCTGGCCAGGTCGATCATCGCCAGGATCTGGTCCTCATGGCTGTGGATGCCGCCTGGCGAGAGCAGACCCATGATGTGCACGGACTTCTCGTTGAGAATGGCCTTGTCCACGGCGTCGACCAGCGGCTCGTTGAGGAAGAAGGTGCCGTCCTCGATGGCCTTGTCGATGCGTGTCAGGTTCTGGTAGACGATGCGGCCGGCGCCCAGGTTCATGTGGCCCACTTCGGAGTTGCCCATCTGCCCCTTGGGCAGGCCGACGGCTTCGCCGGACGTGGTGATCAGAGTGTGGGCGCAGCGCTGCCACAGGGCATCCCAGACGGGGGTGCGGGCGGCGCTGATGGCGTTGTGTTCAGTCTCTTCACGGTAACCCCAGCCATCGAGAATGAGCAGCAGGGTGGTGGAGCGACGGGGAGCAGTGTGTGAACTCATGGGAACAGGTCTTCCGGTAGGGGTGGACGCAAGTGCCGCGCATTATCCCGGAAAGCCACGGGCAAGGCGAGCCTGCGCGGGCGGCCCGAACTTTCTTATGCCCGGGAATGCTGTGTATACTGCCCACCTTTTTTGCGCGCCGGTGGCAGCTGCTGCGGCCTGGCGCGAAGCAGCCGCCGCTGCGGTGCGGGCGGCCGGATACACGGGGATATATGGCGCAGTTCATTGAATTTGTTGGTAATCACTGGATGCTGTCCAGTCTCTGGGTGGGTCTGGTCATTGCCCTGATCTTTCATCGCAACAAGACCTCCGGCGAAGCCGTCACGGCCCAGCAGGCCGTGATGCTCATCAACCGCTCCAATGCGGTGGTGGTCGATATTCGCGACAAGAAGGATTACGACAGCGGCCACATCGTCGACTCCTTCCACATTCCGCTGACCAAGCTGGGCACGCGTGTGGCCGAGCTCGACAAGTACAAGGGCGTCCCCGTCATCGTGGCCTGCCGACTCGGGCCGCAGTCCGTCGACGGCGTCAAGGTGCTGCGCAATGCAGGCTTCACCCGGGTGCTGCGTCTTGCCGGCGGCATGACCGAGTGGCGCACGCAGGGCCTGCCACTGGTGCAATGACAAGGAATTCCTCAAGGAACGCAAGGCAACCATTCTCAATCACTCACGAACGATGCAGGAATCGACATGGCAGAGAACACTAACGATCAGAACATCCCGACAGCGCCGGAAGCCGGTGCGGCCAATGGACAGCAGGCGGCCAACCCCGGTCCGGCCTTCGCCCTGCAGCGCATCTACCTGAAGGATGCCTCGTTCGAATCTCCCCGCAGCCCGGTGGTCTTCCAGAACCAGTGGACGCCGAAGGTGAGCTTCAATCTCGGCACCAAGAGTGCCCGGATTGCCGAGGGCGTCTTCGAGGTTGTGCTGACGGTGACGGTGGAAGCGAAGGTCGAAGACGCCGCTGCCTTCCTGGCGGAAGTGCATCAGGCAGGGGTGTTCTCCTGTGTCGGCCTGACCGATGCCGATCTGGAGCACGTGCTGGCTTCCGTCTGCCCGAACATCCTGTTCCCCTATGCCCGCGAGGCGGTGGATTCCCTGATCATCAAGGGCAGCTTCCCCCCGATCAATCTGGCGCCGGTGAATTTCGACGCCCTGTACCTGCAGACCAAGCAGCGCCAGGCTGCCGAAGCGGCCGCCAAGGCCGGTCAGCCCGCTGCCAACTGAGTGTGAGTGCCGGGCTGCTGCCTGCGGCCCGGCAAGCGCTCATTCCCCGAACGCGAAGTCCTGCTGGCGCAGGGCTTCGTAGACCACCACGGCCACCGTATTGGACAGGTTCAGACTGCGGCTGCCCGCGCGCATGGGCACGCGCAGCAATTGATCCTGCGGCAGGCTGTCGCGAATCTCCTGGGGAAGTCCCCGCGACTCCGGTCCGAACAGCACCACATCCCCCTCCTCGAAGCTGACCTCGGCGTACGGCCGCTGCGCCTTCGTGCTCAAGGCAAACAGCCGCCCCGGCGGTCGCGCCTGCACAAATGCCTCCCAGGACTCGTGCACCTGCACGCAGGCCATCTCGTGGTAGTCCAGTCCGGCGCGGCGCACGTGCTTGTCGTCCAGCGCGAAGCCCAGCGGCTTGATCAGGTGCAGCTGGCAGCCCGTATTTGCGGCGAGGCGAATGATGTTTCCGGTATTTGGTGGAATTTCAGGCTGATAGAGCGCTATGTGCAGCACGGGCGGGCTCGTACAAGGTGATCAAAATGTCCCCAAATATACCCGTTGTTCATTTTTTTGCTATATATTCTCGACACTTAACTTGTATAATTAATGATCTAAATTGCCTTTATCGGCAGGCGGGTTGAGGTCTTTACGTGTTGCAGATTTTCAAGCGCAAGTCGCAGGCGGGCGGGTTGACCTCGGTGTCATTCGGCCAGCGCCATTTTGGCATTGCGAATGTCACGCGCGACCGCGACCTGCCCTTCCTGGCTCAGTGCACACGGCAGGAGTTCCGCAATCCCCAGCACCTGCGCGACGCTCTGGCGGAGCAGATCGAGACCCTCGGTCTGCAGGGAACGCCCTGCAACGCCGTCCTGGCGCCCAGGGATTACAGTCTCTACCTGGTGGAAGCCCCGGCCGTCGAGCCCGAGGAGATGCGCGCTGCCGTGCGCTGGAAGGTCAAGGACCTGCTGGACATGCCCCTGGAAGACGCCGCCATCGACGTCTTCCCGGTGCCTGAGGATGCCTTCAATGGCCGCAACCGCATGCTCTACGTGGTGGTTGCCGCCCGCTCCCGACTCAATGCCGTGATCGATCTGTGCAAGAGCGCACGCTTGGAGCTGGCGGCGATTGACATTCCTGAGATGGTCATGAAGAACATGCTGACGCAGTTTTCCGAGGAGCGGGGCAGTCAGGCCTTCATCGCCCTCAAGGCCAACGGCAGCATCATGAACATCAGTCGTGACGGCGATCTTTACCTGGCCCGCACCGTGAACACCCAGGTGCCTCCGGATGTCATGGGCATGAACGAGTGGCCGAACCTGCGTGATCGCCTGGTGCTCGAGATCCAGCGCTCGCTGGACTATTACGAAAGCCAGATGGCGCAGCCGCCGGCGAAGGAGCTGTTGCTCGCGCCGCGTCCCGATGGGCAGATGCTCGCGGCCAGTCTGCAGGAAGTGCTGCCCTTGAAGGTCGGCATGCTCAGCTACGAGCAGCGTCTGGAAGGTGCGGCCCATATCACTGCCCAGGACAAGCATGACTGCCTGTTCGCCATCGGCGGCGCCTTGCGCCATGACCTGGGGGGCTGACGAGAACAGCATGAGCGATTTTCTGAACCAGAGCGTGAACCTGTACCTGCCGGAGCTGCGGCCGCGTGTCGACTGGCTGTCCTGGCAGCGTTTCCTGCTGGTGGTGCTGCTTGGCATCGGCGTCGTCGTCGCTCTGGCTGCCAACGGCCTGTGGGAGCGCAGCCAGCGCCAGCAGACGCTGGCTTCACTGGAAGCCCTGATTGCCCAGGAGACCGCCATCGCTGAAAGCATGGAAAGCGCCCTGATCGACAGCGCCACCGACCAGAATCTGGTGCAGGAAGTGGCGGCTCGCGAACAGAGCGTCGCCACGCTCAATGCCACGCTGGAAACACTGCGTTCGGTGAACCAGGGCAATCTGCTGGGCTTTGCCACGTATCTGAAGAATCTGTCGCGCGCCTCCAGCGAGGGGCTCTGGCTGACGCGGATCGTGATCAGCAACGGCGGTCAGAATGCGCTGCTGGAAGGTTATGCCCAGGAGAGTGCACTGGTGCCGGCGTTCATCGAGAAGCTGAGCAGTGGCTGGGAAGAGGGGGAGGGCTGGAAGTTCTCCCACATCAGCGGCATGGCGCCCGGTGAGACATCCAGCGCTGCCGCCGTGGTCAACTCAGCCGCCTCCGCTGCCACCTCGGCCGCTGCAGACGTCGCGGCCCTGTTGGGCGCAACCGAGGCGGCCACCCCCGCACCGGTGGCCGCGTCGAACGATGCCTATCGCTTCGTGCTGGAGGCCCGCTGATGACGTTGAAGCAGCAAATCAGTGATCTGCAGCTGCGCTACGAGGCGCGGCCGCGTGCCGAGAAAGGCATTCTGCTGGCGGTCACCCTGATGGTGATCTCCGGACTTTATGTGGTGGGGGTCTCTGACCCGCTGGCGGCCTCCGTCAATGCGCTGGACCAGCAGATTCTGACCGCACAGGCGCAGATCACGGCGCTGCAGACGCGTCAGGCCGAGGCGCGCCAGGCTGGCGAGAACGACCCGAACGTGTTCGCCCGGGAGCAGCTGGTGGAGCTTGTCGCCGCCGAGACGGAAGCGCGGCGCCAGCTCGACGAGATCAATGGCAGCGTGATTTCCGCCACCACCATGAACCGTCTGCTGTCGGAGGTGCTCGATCGCCACGAGGGTCTGCGTCTGGTGCGGCTGGAGAATCGCCCCGCCGAGCCCCTCGTGGGAGACGCGCTGTCCGAGGCGGCCCAGCGCATGTTCCGGCACGGGCTGATACTCGAATTCGAAGGCGACTATCTGAGTCTTCTGCAGTACCTGGTGTACCTGGAGAGTCTGCAGGAAAACTTTTTCTGGGAATCGCTGAGCATCACCCCGGGCGAGTGGCCGACCTCCGCCATCCGTATCGAGTTGAGCGCGTTGAGTCCCGAGGAGAGCTTCGTTGGCATCTAGAGTCCTTCTCGCTTGTGGCCTGAGTCTGCTTGCTGCGTCCGCGCAGGGGCAGGGCGGCCTGCTGATCGACGGGGAAGCGTTCCGAGACCCGACCCGTCCGCCGCGTGCGAACGTCGTGCAGGTGCCGGGGGCCGATACCGCCACGAGTCGTGGCTACGAGGTCACCTTCATCCGGGCCGGCAGCGAAAGCAGCGCGGCAGTGATCAACGGCACCCTGGTGACGGTCGGCGACAGCGTCGACGGCGCCACCGTGCAGGCCATCGGCACGGACAGCGTCACGCTGGACGTGGCAGGTCAGACAGTGGAAATAAATGCATTCAGGGCCGGTTTCAGGAGCTCTGCCAATTGATGAATTCAGTGCGTGAGGATTTCATGGCACGACCAACACCCAGACGCCTCCGTGTCATTGCAGTCGGTCGGGCGCTCAGCCTGGCGGCACTGTGCCTGCTCGTCATGGCCTGTTCCGTGACCGGCCCCAGGCAGCAGCCGAACACGGAAATCACCAATGAGATCCAGGACATTCTGGAGCGCGGCGAGCGCGGCCATGCCAATGTGCTGGACGAGCAGACTGCCGTGGCCGCCGTGGACGAACTCATGCCCGGCCTGAGCATTTCCGACGAAGTGCTGCAGCCGGTGGAAGAGCGCTTCAACATCGCCGCCAATCAGGAAGATGCCCGTCAGTTCTTCAGCAATCTGGTGGCCGGCACCCAGTACGGTGTGCTGGTGAGTCCGGACATCGACGGCGAGATCAGCATTTCCCTGCCCAATGTCACCATCGACGAAGTGATGCAGGCCGTGGAAGAGGCCTATGACTACAGCATCACGCGCCGCGGCAATATCTATCAGATCCAGCCGCCCACGCTGCAGACGAAGATGTTCACCATCGACTATCTCGACGTGCAGCGCACCGGCAGCTCCAGTGTGCAGGTCACGAGCGGTGGTGGCGGAGGCGCTGCCAGAGGCGGGCAGACGGGTGGTCTTTCCGGCGGACTGAGTGGTGGCGGCATCGGCGGCGGACTGGGCGGTGTCGGGGGTCTCGGGGGTACCGGCGGAGTGGGCGCTACCAGTGGCGTGGGCGGTGCCAGCGGGGGCGGCGGCGGACAGATCAGCACCTCCGTGCAAACCGACTTCTGGACCGATCTGACCGACACCCTGGAATCCATGCTGGAAGGCGAGGACGACGAGGAGAGCGGCCGAGTGATCGTGCAACCCCAGATCGGGCTGGTGATGGTCACAGCAATGCCGCGCGACATGGCCCGGGTGGAGGAGTACATCTCCCGCGCCCAGGGCATCCTGAGCCGCGAGGTAACCATTCAGGTGCAGTTCCTGGAAGTCGTGCTCAACAAGGGTTTCCAGACCGCCATCGACTTCGACACCTTCGGGCCCGGCGGCGCGGACGGCACCAACAACACCATCGTCGCCGAGTTCGAGGCGGGTGGTGACAGCACGGCGCAGAGCATCTCCAATCCGCTGGCCATCACCACCAATTTCACGGATTTCGCCTCGGTGTTCCGACTGCTCGACTCCCGTGGCTCGACCCAGGTGCTCTCCAGTCCCAGCCTGAAAGTGCTCAACAACCAGAAGGCCGTGTTCCAGGACGGCGACCAGGAATACTTCCAGGTCAGCGCGGGTTCCAGCGTGGTCAACAGCGGCCAGGCCGTCACGCAGAGTGCGAGCAACGATCTGGAGCAGTTCTTCTCGGGCATCTCCATGGACATCACCCCGCAGATCAGCGCCGATGGCACCATCACGCTGCACGTGCATCCGACCATCACCACGGTGACGGAGCAGACCAAGCCGATCGGCGGTCAGCAGGTGCCCCTGGCCCGCACCTCGGTGCGCGAGCTCGACAGCATCATCCGCGCCGAGGACGGCAAGATCGTGGTGCTGGGCGGTCTGGCCTACGAACGCGAAGTGGACGAAGCCTCCGGCATTCCCTACGCGTCCGACCTGCCCGGGGTGGGCGCCGCCTTCGACCAGCGCCGCCGCACCACGGTCAAGAGTGAATTCATCATTCTGCTGCGCCCGGTGATCGCCAGCGCCCAGAGTGAACAGCAACTGCTGCAGGAGCGCAGCAATCGCGTCGACAACATCAATCGCAGTCTCGACCCCTTCAACGGCAGGTAGTCCCGAGAGTATCGCGCTATGTATCTGGAACACTTCGCCATCAAGGAACAGCCGTTTTCGCTCACGCCGAACACGCAGTTCTTCCTGAACATGGCCAGTCATCAGAAGGCCTACAACATGCTGATGGTGTCCATCGCCAACCGCGAGGGCTTCATCAAGGTGGTGGGCGAAGTGGGCACGGGCAAGACCATGCTGTGCCGCAAGGTGTTGAACAGTCTGGAAGAGAATCCGGACACGTATGTCACGGCCTATATCGCGAATCCGGTACTCAGCCCCAAGGGCCTGTTCCTGGCCTTCGCCGAGGAGCTGGGCCTGGAAGAGGACATCGACAGCGGGCATCACAGCCTGTTGAAGAAGATCACCAAGAAGCTCATGCAGTACGCCGCCGAAGGCAAGCAGGTCATCCTGTTCATCGACGAAGCGCACGCGATGCCCGAGCGCACGCTGGAAGCGCTGCGCCTGCTGACCAATCTGGAGACCGAGAAGGTCAAGCTGTTCCAGGTGGTGCTGTTCGCCCAGCCCGAACTGGACGAGATGCTGCAGGAGAAATCCCTGCGTCAGCTGCTGCAGCGCATCACCTTCTCCTATCAGCTGGAATCCCTCGACCGTGAGGGTGTGGAGCGCTATGTCAGCCACCGCCTCGCCACGGCGGGCTACAACGGCCCGGCGCTGTTCGGCCGGCGGGCGCTGGATCTGCTGTTTGAAGTCAGTCGCGGCATTCCGCGCGTGATCAACATCCTGTCGCACAAGGCCCTGATGGTGGCTTACGGCAAGGGCGAGCGTGCGGTGGATGTCGAGCATGTGCGCCGTGCCGCTGAGGACACCGAGGGCATTGCCGTGCCCAAGGGCAATTACAAGTCTGCGATGCTGATCGGTCTCGCGGTGCTGGCCGGTCTGGCCCTGCTGGCCTATCTCGTGAGCTATTACACGGGAGGCGCTCTGTGAGTCTGGTCAATGACATGCTGCGCGATCTGGATTCCCGCCAGCGCGATGGCGCGCGCAGTGCCGTGCCGCGCGAGAAGCTGATTCCGGCCGCCGATCAGCGCCGCAAGAGCGAGGCGAAGTCCCGCGTGAGCAAGTGGGTGCTGCCGCTGTTGATCGTTGTGATCGCCGCGGGCGGCGTGCAGTTCTGGCGCATGCAGCAAGTGCAGCAGGGCGCGGCCGTTGTGCCGCAGCCGCTCGCCGAGACGCCTGCCTCCGTCGTGGTGGAGCAGCCTGCACCCGTGGCGGCGCCCGTCGCCGAACCCCAGATCGACCCGGCCCTGCTGGCGGAAATGGAACGCATGAGTCAGCGCATGCAGGAGCTGGAAGAGCGCAACATCGCGCTGCAGCAGCAACTGGTGCAGTCGGCCACGGCCGCTCTGGGCGAAGCCACCCAGGTCGCTGTGTCCCAGGCCGATGCCATCGCCCTGGAACCCGGTGAAGTGGACATGCCAGCGTCCGCCGCTGTGCCCGCCGCAGCGGTGGCTGTGCAGCCCGCGCCGGCACTGAATGACACCGGGCTGGCGGCTCCCGCCGTGGCCGGCGCCGTGATGGAGACCCCGGTGCAGGCAGGCCTCGCACCAGACGCCGCCCCGCAGGACGCCGCGGCAGCGGATGCCTCGTCGCTGGTGCGGATGCCGACGCAGATGAATTTCCGCGAACTGGATCGCCAGCAGGTGCAACAGGCGCTGGTGCTCTGGCAGCAGGGTCAGCAGGGGGGCGCCCTCGCGCTGCTGCGTGATTTCGCCGCCGCCAATCCCGCCGCGCATCAGTCCCGCGAGATGCTCGCCAAGTTGATGCTGCAGCAGGGCGACATGATCGGTGCCATGGAGCAGGCCGACATCGGGCTGGGCATCCAGCAGGATCACTACGGCTA
>JACCDX011750811.1_pt1 | contig 13507 bp, 9 predicted proteins | sample 7449681 | NCBI WGS metagenome assembly JACCDX01 (sample SAMN15323450, study PRJNA562643) | freshwater metagenome | isolation source: river surface water | place: USA:Blue River Watershed | collected 2017-08-18
AAGAATATATCGAAGCTGAAAAAAAAGATGATTGGCTTGAGGTGCACAATTATGTCGAGGCGATGAATCAATCGATTAAGGCTTTGGATAAGCTTCCGCTGAGCAATCGTTTGCTAAAACAAGCTCACAAAAACTTGATGCAAGGCGTTCGTGGAAATCGAAAAACTCCCGGTGAATTTCGTAAAAGCCAAAACTGGATTGGTGGCGCAAGTTTGCGTGACGCGGTTTTTATTCCGCCACACGAAACCTCTGTTAACGATTTAATGTCTGATCTCGAGAAATTTCTGCACAACGAAAACTTAGCAATTCCGCAACTAATCAAAATCGGCATCGCGCATTATCAATTCGAAACCATCCACCCATTTCTTGACGGCAACGGCCGAATTGGGCGCTTGTTGATTACGCTTTATTTGGTGAGCAATGATTTGCTGACAAAACCAACGCTTTATTTGTCTGACTTTTTCGAAAAACACCGCTCGCTTTATTACGACAATTTAACCCGCGTTCGAACTCACAATGATTTGGTGCAGTGGCTTAAATTCTTTTTGGAAGGCGTACGCCAAACTTCGGAAAACTCGATTCAGACTTTCAAAAATATCATAAAATTACGCATCGAAGCTGAGAAAAAAATTGCCAAACTTGGCAAAAAACAAGAAATGGCGAGAGAATTTTTGCAGCATCTTTATAGCAGCCCGATGGTTGATAGCTCTGACGTGGTGAAGCTTTTCAAAATTAACATCTCAACTGCTTTGCGATTAATTGACGATTTTGTGAAATTGGGAATTTTGAAAGAAATCACAGGACAAAAACGCAATCGTAATTTTGTGTTTGAGGGGTATGTGAAATTGTTTAGGTAAAAAAATGGCTAATCTAAGTTTTGTAGAAAAAGAAAAGTTAGAGACTTTATTTGGAATGATCTCTGGATATATTTTAGGATTTGAATCTAGGTCAAAATTTCGGGGATTCGTGAAAGATAGTATTGGAATAGATATCGAAGAAGATAAATATCTCCACCGATCTGGATCTATGGCTAATCGCCTCAGAAAACTTTGGGAAATAGAGTCAGATCAGTTAGTTGGAAGGTTAATCGAAGATCTTCTGAGTTACGCATCTGAGAAAACTCCCGATATTAATCAAAAGTCATTAGGGCAGTGCAAAAAAATAGTAGAACGTCTGCTGCATTTAGAATATTTGGAATTTGATTTAGAGTCTGAAAAAGAATTATCAGTTTTAACGAACTCAATAAAAGATTCGATCAGAAGCGGAGCTCCAGAATCCGGATTGGATAGACTTCACACCTACGCCATAAAAGTTATAAGAACCATCTGTCAAAAAAGAGGAATATCTGCTGGATCTCCGCCAAAATCACTAGATAGCTTACTCGGAGAATACCGGAATCTTTTGTTAAAAACTAAAGAAATAGAATCTGAGACAACTGGAGAAATTTTGAAGTCAGCAGGAGTGGTTTTTAAACGCTTCAATAATACTAGAAATAAAGAGAGTCTTGCTCATGACAATGCAATTCTTAATAAAGATGAAAGTCTTTTAATTATAAAGTATGTCACAGCCACATTGGCTTTTATAAGAATTATAGAACAGCGCAAAATTGATAATTTTAAGATTCCTAAAGATTTACCAGAGAAACTTCGCTCACAAATTATGGTTTCAGAAGTTGTTAAAAGAAACGTGATTTTAAAAGAAGGAAACGGTGAATTTTATGGACTATGTCCATTTCACTACGAGAAATCACCTTCGTTTACAGTTAACGATAAGAAGGGTTTTTATCATTGTTTTGGATGTAGCGCCCATGGCGATGTTATAACATTTGTAATGAATATTGAACGAGTTGATTACAAAAATGCCCTTATGACATTAGTTGATAATTTTAATATAGAAATCTGGTGAGGAGAGCCACATAACAAAAAAAGCCGCTAGCGCAAGCTAAGCGGCCTTTTATTTGCGTGATACTTCTAGCTCTCAAAGTGAACTCTGTAGAGATCAAGTCTTCTATCTTTTAAATTCTGCACCGTGCCGGAGTTTCTTGAGGCGACTAGGGATTGGATGTTTAAATCAGAGATAACCACCATTTCAGTATTGGGAATTGAGGTGGCGGCGATGCCGTCGCGGGCGAATGGAAAATCACAAGGGGTTAGGATGCAGCTTTCGGAGTAGTTAACATCCATATTATCAACATTTGGCAAGTTTCCGACAGTGCCCGACATCACAACATAAATTTGGTTTTCTACAGCTCGGGCTTGGCAGCAATATCTAACCCTATTATAGCCCTGCTTTTCATCGGTGCAAAATGGCACGAATAATATTTTCATGCCTTGGTCGGTTAGATGTCTTGGTAATTCCGGAAATTCCGCATCGTAGCAAACTAGCACTCCGATGGTGCCGCAATCAGTTTCAATGGTGGAAAGATGGTTCCCGCCGCTAATATTGCGCCAATATTTTTCGCTTGGAGTAATGTGAATTTTCGCTTGAGTATGCACTGAACCATCTCTTAGAAAAACATATGCCGCGTTTTCAATTTTTCCCTCTTTGGTTCTTGTGGGATGGGTTCCGCCGATAATATTAATATTATAGGAAATGGCCATTTTCTGGAAAAAATCTACGTATTCTTTGGTAAAATTTGCCAGCGTTTCAATATTTTTGGTGCTGGAAGATTTATTCTTATCAATCGAAATTAACGGCAGCGTAACATATTCTGGGAAGGTGATGAAGTCTGCTTTGTAGTCAGCTGCTACGTCGACGAAATATTCAATTTGCTTGGCAAAGGCCGTAAAATTATCCACTTCGCGCACCTGAAACTGCACAGAAAGAACGCGCACCGAGTTATTTAATTTTCCTCTTTGTACCGAATATTTTTCATTCTTTGGCGAATAATCAGGATTTTCCCAAAGCATAAAAGCCGCATTTTTGCCAGACTCAACATCGCCTGACATGTAATTTTTTAGAATTTTTAGAAATTTAAAACCGTTCTTTAACTGAAAACCAATAACGGGATCTTTAATTTTATTTTCGATTACCAGCTCAATGTAATTTTCTGGCGACTTCACTTTTTTCTGTCTCTTGGCATAGTTTGGCATTCTGCCAGCAAAAACGATCCCCTTAAGATTTAATTCCTTACACAACGCTTTTCTAGAATTGTAAAGTCTCTGACCAATCTTTAAGCCGCGATATTCCTCATCAACCACAACCTCCATCCCATAAAGATAATCGCCATCTTCATCATGCTTTGAAGCAAATCCTCCACCAGTAATCTCGGAATAAGTATGGTCGGCAAAAGCTAATTCCTCGCGAACTATAAAAGTTGCACAATGTCCGACAATTTTGTCATCCGCCTCAACAAGAAATTGTCCCTCGGGAAATTTATTAAATTGACCCGTGATCATCTCAATTGATGTGCTTATCGAGTCTGCGTATGTTTTAGAGCTCAAGTTAACAATACGCGCCAGGTCTTCTCTTGTAACGTTTCGAATATTGATTTTAGCTTTCTTAATTTTGTTCATTTTTGTTTTTTTAATTATTTTGGAACTCCAATTGTAGAGTCAGACACTTTATTTTGCGCGAAGTATATTAACGGTTTGATTATGCCAGCATATTGGCTTCGATTCACTTAAAATACTAAATATCAAACATCTAGTTTAGCTCAATATATTTACCAAATTCATCACCTCATAATACCTTTCCGTTCGGAATATGTAAAAAACGCAGCGTTAGCCGCAAATAAATACTTGCGAGTAATCCTTCCCGCTGAACTAGTTAGCCGAACTCACACTTTGTTAAAACAAACTCAGTGTCGGAGTGTCGGTATTTGACACCTTTTCTAAGATCTTAGGGCAATGCAAAATTGATAATTTTAAGATTCCTAAAGATTTACTAGAGAAACTTCGCTTACAAGAAATCAACTTTCTTTTGAATTACGACAATGTCACGAAACCCAAAATCAAAGCGGCAACAATATTTGAAAATGCGTGACCATCTTTTTGCTGGGAAAAAAGTGGCAATTAGTGTCGCTCACAATGCAGTTTCTAACAGAGAAGAAACTGCATCTCCTGCCGTCAATCAAATTTACTCGCTTGCGGAAATGTTAGAGGCGGGATTTGGTTTAGAGATTGATATTCACATTGGTGCCGATGGTAATTTACAAGTTTGTCATTCGCCATTTAACAAAAGATGTATTGATCCACTGCTGGGATCGATGTCTTTAAGTTACGTAACGCAAGAGATCCGAGAATTTCAATTAAACAATCCGCAAAGATCCGTTTTTATTACCGTAGAGTCGCACGGAAATCACAAAAACCTGAACCAAGAAAGTAAACAAGAGTTGCAGGATTTTTTGCGTTTAACCCTTAAAACTCAAGCTTGGGACAAACCGGAATTTAAAGAATACAGTAAAGAGTTACTGAAGAGAGATTTGACTTCTTTTAATTTTTTGATTTCAAAATGTTTCACATTAGATGCGTTTCAAAAGGCAAGCGGTGACGGTTATGATCTTGATTTGTTTCAGAATTACGAAGGCTACAAAAGTTACAAAAAAATATTCGAAATTGATCACGATTCTCAAATGATTTACCGACGAAATGTTGATGATTTTTCGCCAGAAGAAATTAATGAAATTATCGATGAGTTGGTTGATAAATCTTACCAGCTAGTTCCACATCTTCAAAAATCCTTGGTTGGCGCCTATCGCAGACATTCAATTCCAGAAGAGATTTTTAATCCTGAAGAAACGTTACAGCAAAAAAATCATTACATCAATTTGGAAGTCGCTTACCGCCTTTTTGACGAAGTTTTAGTAGCTGCCCGAGGAAGAGAGAATCGTCTTATTAGTAATATTAATAATAATTACAGAAGAGATGAGGACCACTTCAAATTATCGCCAAGAGTTACAATTGCTCTGGAAGGAGGAGAAGAATTTAGGGCCACTTGTTTAAATTTATTAGCAAATTATTACGTCTCTCCACGCCACCAAGACAGAGATCAAGTACTTCTAGATGAACCCCAGATCTTAGCAAATTACTACGTAAAAGGAGCCTTACAACAAGGCGCGGCTGCAACAGAATTCACTCCTAAAATTGGAAATTTTTTTAGTGAGTTGTCGGCCAACAACACTAGATCTAATCAAGGATTTGCTACCGTTTACGAAAACAGTTTAGCCTTTCCTTTTTATTCAAGACTTGAACCTGAAGTCATTGAAAAGCTTTTGGAAGTTGGCGTTAATTTGTTCAAGTTTGATTACGTCGCAGCCGGAAACGAAATTGATACCCGACTACTGCAAGTTGATTTGCACAACATTAACAAATATTTGGAATCCGACTTGCTGAATAACCAAGAAGCACCAGCTTGGTTGTTGCTACGAGATCTTAATTTGGAACTGTCAGAAAAAGAGCAACAGCACTCGATGATTCCAGCTAATTCATTTGTTATGGCACCTTTTGTAGGCAAGCCGTTAGCTGAAATTTCTGTTGCTTGTGCGGCAATTGGTTATCTTGGCTTGTTACAACAAGAACAGCAAAATTTTGCTGGTAGAAATACAGAAAAATATGATCCTTACAGTTCATTTTTATTAACGGCATTATCCGTTGGAGCCTTGGTTTTCATTGACGAAATGGTGAAGAAAAAAATTGTGTCTTTCAGTCCAAGCTTCGCCAGAGGTATTTCAGCATCCGTAGGTGCGGCTGATCTTTTTTTGTATTCGCAGTCGGTGATTCCGTTTGGAGTTGCGTTACTAACATCGATGTTATCTTCAAAACAAAGCGAGGTTTTGGGTCAGCAAATTACAACGGCTTTGCCTTACGCCATGTCTGCTTTTGTGCGCTATTCTCTTGATCCACAATCTTCGTTTCAAAACACTGCAATTAATGTTGCAGCTGCATTAACTGGTGCTGTTGTGGCCGCAAATGCCCTAAAATTAATTGGTGAAAAATTGGAATTGAATTCGCAAAAACGAGAGTAGTTTTTTAGTAAGCTATCCCCAGAATCTTGTTAAAAAAGATCGTTAATTGCCTTCCTCACACCAAACTGGATCCAGCTTGTTCTTCGATAGGTCATACCGGCACTCTCATCATAGCCGTTAAAAGTTGGTTGATTACCGTAGAGAATGTGGAACCCCCAAGCATTTGGTGCGATGAATTTAAAACCAGCTTGATAAGAGTGGAAAAGCCCTGGTGAATCGCGTGGTGAATTTGGCGCGCCGTTAAATCCTTCGACAAAAAGTCGGACATCTTTACTAAAAAAAGCAGCATCCGCAGCAACGCCTAGATGCATTCTCGTATAAGAATTGTGACCCGGTATATTGACCGATGCTTTCGGTCCGTAATTGACGTGCATGATCAAACCATCATCAAAAAATTTACTGGTGGCAATTCCCATCAGATAATAATTGGTAGCTTGATCATAATATTGCCCACGGCCATTATTATTCACATAGGCGGTTGATATTGCGATGCTTGGGATTGTGGGATTTTTTAAATTTGGACTAAGAGCAATTGTTTTCATCTGAACAACCGGATTCATGTAAGCTGCTGATTTCAACTTAGTGTCATATCCAGCAAGACCGCCAATTGTCATTTCTAAATTTTTTGCCACACCATAAGAAAACCCCAGATATTGGCCATACATTCGAGTTTTTTCTGAATCACCTTTTTGTGGCAACTTCCATGTTTCTGTAAACGCTTCGATCAATAACTGATTAGGATTTGCTATTGCGGCATCATCGGTAACGAATGGCAGGGCAGCAAAAGATGCGATTGGATTCGCTAAAAAAACAAAGCAAAAAACACCAAAAAGTTTTTTATTCATAATTTTATCATATTTGAATGAATTGCAAATTACTCACAACTTCCTTGCTCTTGCCCGCTTACTAAAGCCAGACCAGCGTTTTACAACTTGTTTTACACTCAGCGCTAAACCGACCACGTTATGTTCCAAACAATGATTGATTATTGATCTTGTGCCTCAGTGAATTTTTTAATGCGTTCCTTTAACATCGGGAAATTTGCACAGATTTTTAGCTTTATTATCCGCACCGATAATGCTGATTGATTGTGCAGGTTTGTTATCTGTGTTGTGTTCGGTGGCTAAAATATAAGTCTTACTTTCATACTTAAACGGAACGTTAAAAACATATCTTATGGAAGATTTGGCCTGACCAAGACTGATAAAATAAGCATTGAGATTTTTATTAAAGATAACCCCGCCCTCTTCCTTATCAAAATAACTTAGATTTTCGTCGGCTTCTTTTTTTAAGAAATTGGCAACTCCAACTTTTTCTTGATTGAGTAAAGCAACCAAGAAACTTCCCGAGAAGTAATTATTGTCATTTTCAACGATGAAAATTTTATCAGTTTTTCCATCATTATTAATATCAAGATCAACTGACTGACGAGCATCGCTGTTTGGAATAATAGGAAAATTTATCGGATTTTTAACAGCAACATCGCGCATCTTTTGACACTCTGGAGCAAGAGCATTTTTGATTTTTATGAAATCAGCATCTTTGGTTTTATCGTGAATACACCAATAAGTATTTTTAGACTGACCATTTATTTCAACATCTACAAAGCCAACCGCATTTTCTGGTGCTTCTGGTGACAAACAATGACTACCGTCACTTGCTATATACTCAACATTACCGCTTTTAAATTTGAATACACGACTGCCACAAATTCCCGTTCCTTCATAATCCCACTTTCCTTTTTTGATCTCTAAATCTGGTTTCTCGGTGGTTTTTTTAGGTAAATTCCATGATCGATAACGAGCCTGATGATCATCAGAAATTTCGCTAATTATAATGGTGTGCTTACTGGTTTTGCATTCAAATGAATCGTCCTTGGCATAAACATTTTTTGTAAAACAAAACAAACAAATAATTAGAAATTTTTTCATGATTTCGATAAGGTTTTTTACTAAATTGGGGACAGTATACAAATTATATCACCATCATTGCTAATAATTATTAACTGTCGCCAGATTGATTTCAGAAATGCTAAATAACAAAACCTCAACTAAGGAACTATAATGAATATAACTATACTCAATCTATCTCGCGACACTACATCTGAAGAGCTCTTTGAATTGTTCACTCAGTACGGAACAGTGCAATCTTGCGATATAGTTATGGACAAACAGACCAACTCATCCAAAGGCTTCGGCTTTGTTAAAATGTTAAATGATGCGGAAGCCAATGATGCAATAACAGCACTTCATGGCAAGAATTTTGGCGGCAATAAAATCAGAGTAAAAGCCAAAGAAGAAGGTTCCGCTTCGCTCAATAATCATAAAGATTTTAGGAAAAACTATTAGACACTGTTAGCTAAGGAATTCTCAGTATTGTTAGAAAAAGTTCGAAACTCCTCAAATTTTTTATGAAGCCACGCGCAAAACAAATTGTAATTTTCTTAAGCTTATTCTCGCTGATTTTGGGAATGCTGCATTTTTATCTTTATCAGCGCAGCGTTTATTATCTGCAACCAGACACTGATCTTGCGAATTTTTTATCCTATCTTTTTGGATCTTTGATGATTCTTACTTTGGCTGTGATGCCTTTAACGCGAGTGTTGCCACGCTCTTTTGCAACGGCACTTTCCTTTATTGTTTATCCGTGGATGGGTTTTGGTTTGTTACTAATTACCATGTTTTTCATCGCTGACTTGTTGTGGATTCCGCTTAATTTAATTGCAACCATCAGCCTTTCTTCACAGTTGCAGAAAACTTTTGGTTTTGGGGTTTTTATTATCGCGGCAACTTTCGGAGCTTACGCTTTTTGGAATGGATTACGTTTTATCAAAACTAATCTCGTCAATGTTGAGTTAAAAAAATTACCACCCGAGCTTGATAATTTACGCATCGCCCAACTTACCGACATTCACATTGGACCAATTCTTAATGGCAAATGGTTGCAGCGTGTGATTGATCGCGTTAATGCGCTTAATGTTGATATTATTGTAATTACTGGAGATTTGGTGGATGGATCGGTTGCAGAATTAGGTTCTCACGTTGCGCCGCTCGCTAATTTAAAAGCTAAACACGGAGTTTTTTTCGTTACCGGAAATCACGAATATTATTCCGGAGTTGACGAATGGTGCGACTATCTTCAAAGCATCAATATCAAGGTTTTGCGCAATCAACATGTCAGCCTAAAAATTAACAATAGCACAATTGACCTTGCCGGTGTTGATGATTGGAGCAGTCGCCATTTTTCTGAAGGTTATAATTTGCCCAAAGCGCTGGCTGGCAGAGATGAAACCAACCCCGTTATTTTATTAGCCCATCAACCAATTTCGATGCATGATGCGGCAAAAAATAATGTCGATCTTCAACTCTCGGGCCACACTCACGCCGGCCAAATCTGGCCCTTTAATTATTTAGTTTATTTGCAACAGCCCGTTTCGCGTGGGCTTTTTCAATATCCCAATTCTGATTTACAAGTTTATGTCAGCTCCGGAACCGGCTTCTGGGGCCCGCCAATGCGGCTTGGCACATTTGCCGAAATTAGCTGTATTAGTTTGCGGTGTCTGATTTAGCAGTAGTTTATCGGGCAATAAAAAAGCCTAACACAAAATTTATGTTTTGGTATAGGCTTTCTGTGATTCAAAGCTTTTAGTTTTAGCTAATTTTTTCGCATAATTTTCTTTAAATCTGCGATCTTTTTTTCATCAGCCACACCTTCTTTTTTCCATAGAATTTTTCCGTTACTATCAAGCAAAAGTGCATAGATTGTTTCTTCTTTCATTTGAGTAATTTCAAAAAACTCTTTGCGATTTGTGTAAACTGTGATGGTACGTTTTCTGGCTATTTTGTCAGAAATTCCAAAACGCATTCCGTTATTAACCCACATTCTTTTGAAAGCCGAAACTTCATAAATTAACGGAACTTCATAAAAACTTAGATTTGAATTTTCTTTTAAGATCGGCTCTGCCGCCTTAATCCAAGTGTCAACTTCAACTTGTTGTTCACGTTTGAATGCAACTATTACCAAGTTTAATTTATTTTTAAAAACTTGAGGAAGTTCTTGTTTTTCACCCTGAAGATCAATGCCAGTTATTTTGGGGAAATAGTTGTTTTTACCAGCTTCAACTTTTGAATTTTCTCCGGCTCCAATCATGCAGGAAGAAATTGTTAGCAACAAGATCAGCGAGATTATTTTTTTCATATTTTAAACTTTTTTAATTAACATTTTGGCTGATTTTATCTCAGAGTTAATGTTTTGTAGATTAATCTTTAACCGAAAGCGAGGAATAACTTATCGCATTTTCTTTAAAATCTTTTCGCCAATCCATATTAAAAATACCGAAATCCCAAAAAGCGGGAGCAGCACTCCAACCAACATAATCAAAGCGATAATTGGTTTCGACAATTTTACATTTTCAGGAATTACCGGTGCGCCTAAAGATTTGTAAGGTTTGCGTTTCCACCACATAGCAAAACCAGTTATCATCAGAATCAAAAGCAGAAATATTGCGGTTAAATTAAGTAACTGATTCGCTTTTCCAAAAAGTCTTCCTTCGTGAAAAGATACTCCCAGCGAAGTTAACTTTCCGATTTTTCCTAAATCATCAAAGCGATATTGATCGAGAATCTCGCCGCTTTTGCGGTCAAAAAATATGAAGGCAACATTTCTTGCATCTCCGCCATGACGAATCGGCATTAAGGCATAAGAACCTTTTTCCCACCACGGATAATCAATCTTGAAAGCATGATTTATATTTTGTTTAGAAATGGTTTGAAAAATCTGATTCATCGAAACTTCTGGCAAATCCATGCTGCTTTTCGACATCGGTCTTTCTTTAAAAATTGCTTTTGGAAATCCTTCTTTAGCCCGCGTAGAAAAATCACTTAGCAAACCGCCCCAAACAAATGACCAAGGCAAACCACTTAACAACAACAATAACAACCAAACACTCACCCACGCGCCAATAACAGCGTGGAATTCGCGCCAGATTTTTCTGCCTTTAACTTTGGTATTAGGAATTAGCACTCCGCGATCTTTATTGCCACGCGGCCACCACAAATAAAAACCCGTCATAATCATCACGATCAGCCAGCAAGCCGTGAGTTCGGTAATAATCCGCCCAACATCTCCAAGCATCAAATTCTTGTGGAGATTTCTGGCGATATTCATCAAACGCCATGACTCATCAACGGCGCCAATAGCAGCAAGAGTTTCTGGATGAATAAAGGCGGTAATTTTTGTTCCATCTTTGGATGTTAAAACAACTTGAGCGCTTTGATTTAGAGCGGCGGGAGGTTGATAACCATTGATACGCTTCGCATCAAAATGTTGTTTCGCCGCTTCAATTATTGCATCATGATCTGGAATATTCTGAATATTTTCTTTCAGATATAATAAATCTTTATAGGCCAGATTTTCAATTTGTGGTTGTAGAAGATAAATTGCCCCAGTGATCGCCATCACTAGAACCACAGGCATCACAATCAGTCCGGCATAAAAATGCCAACGCCAGAAAAAATTATAATAAACGGGTTTTTGGGGTTTGGTCATTCTTATAATTTAATTTTTATCCCTGTGTAAAATGCCATTCCATCACCGGGATAAAAGACATTTCCAGCGCCACTAACAGCAGTACTAAAAGTGGCGATATAGTTTTTGTCTAACAGGTTGCGACCATCAAGAAAAATGCTGACATTTTGGTTTAGATTATATCCAGCGCTAAAGCCCAAGATTGTGTAACCAGGTGACTTTACAGTATTGGAAAAATCAACTTGTGCGCTGCTTGCAACTTCAACATTTGGAGCAAAAAACCAACTAGGTTGATCGTAACGTAATTCCGAGCGCAAGAAATGTCTTGGTTGTCCGGCGATGATATTGTTGCCATATTGACGGTCTTTATCAAAGCGGTAATCGCTTAATGTATAAGCATTGTTGAATTTTAACTTGTCGCTACGTGAAAAAATATTTTCTGCGATTCTCAAATTTAATCCCATCTCAATTCCTTGATGAATTGTATCCTGTGCATTGAAAGTGGAAGCGGGAATTCCCGAGCCTGTAGTATATTGCAGCATTTCATTTTTAATCCATGAACGATAAAGGCTGACATCCCAATCAACAATGCCGCGATTGCCACGAGTTCCTAATTCCGCAGTCCAAGCTTTTTGCATATTAAGTGGAGTAAAACCAACCGTACCGCTTTGGGTTAATTCCGAGAAAGTTGGTGGTTCATGGCTTTTACTAACATTGGCAAAAAATTGCACATCCTTAACCGCTTCATACAACATGCCGATTTTTGGATTGAAAGATTGGTAAGTTTTTTCATCACTTTCTTGTGGAGACAAATAATTATCTTCCTCGCGCTTAGACCAAGCTAATTGCAAACCAGTAACTAAAGATAATTTTTTAGTCAGGAAAAAGTGGTTCTCTCCATAAATAGTGGCGTTTTTTGAAATTTGATCAGAGTTCGAGGTCAGAGCACCTTTGTTACCTCCAACATTTTGAAAAACTTTCGCATCAGTTTTTCCAAAATGCGTTCGAACGCCAAGCAAGAATGTGTTGTGGTGATTGGCTAAATCATATTCTCCCGATCTTTGGGTAAATATTCCGTAATCAACAGTTTTTTGGTCAATGAAAGTCGATATAGGATGAGATAAATCTTTAACATTCAGAAATGCGCCAAGATCAATTTTATCACCATCGTCCGCAACAAAAGTGGTTTTGTTAGAAACCCGAACTGACTGAATATCACGCTTTTGATTTCCTGAAATTGCCGTCGCGTTTGCCATTGTCGGATTGTTGAGCGCGTCAGATCTGCTGAGACTTCCCGGCAATTCTTGTTCAATTGAATTTGCACTTAAGTAAAAACGCGTTTCTGCAGCCTCACCAATTTTTTTACCAAAATTACCATTCAGTTTAAGATTTTCTTGGTTGCTATGTTGACGATAACCACCACTGCTTGTTCCGGTTAAACTGATAAACATATCAGAATCACCGAAAGCGCGACCAGATTGAACATTAAAACGTTTAGTATCAAAAGAGCCCACTTCTAAACGAACTTGATCACCGGGATTGGTTCTTCCGGTTTTGCTAATCATATTAACTGCACCGCCCAAAGTTGAACCGCCGAATTTTAAAGCATTTGAACCTTTAAAAACTTCAAGGCGCTGAAATGCTAAAGTATCAGCCTCCTGAAAATCTGCTGACCCGTCAGCAAGATTAAAAGGCACACCATCTTGCAATAATTCCAAACCACGCATGTGAAAACCGCGTGAAAGTCCTGAACCACGAATTGAAATACGAACTTCTTCACCGAAACGCTTTTGCGTATAAACACCAGGAACATAAGCCAGAGTGTCTTGCAGATTTAAACTATATTTATTTTCAAATGTTTTGGAATCCACAACAGCAACGCCACCAGGAGTTTGATTGATTTCTTCTCTAGCTTGTGAGTTAGTAGGAACTGTCAAAGAATTTTCTGCATTTGCCAATACCGTGACAACTGGAAGTTGCGCCACGGATTTTTTATTTTTTAAATCAGCAGAAAAT
>JACCDX010120708.1_pt1 | contig 13506 bp, 5 predicted proteins | sample 7449681 | NCBI WGS metagenome assembly JACCDX01 (sample SAMN15323450, study PRJNA562643) | freshwater metagenome | isolation source: river surface water | place: USA:Blue River Watershed | collected 2017-08-18
AAACAGACTATACAAGAATCTGTTATCAACTATCTCAATGACGGTGGCAGATTAACTATTAACATCGAAATGGGCGGTAACAAGTCTATGCTTGCCAACGACTTTGCGATGATTAACGACCTCGGCTACGCTATCTTCTGTAAAAACGGTGGTATATCAGAACAAGTTTCAACATTCACATATTACTGCCATACGCACTATTGGGCAGCAGACGGCGGACAGATTCGTTCGGTAGCAGGCTCTAACGCTCATGGTACATACGGTTTACGTGCCAGCGGTTACGATATTACTGAAAAACCAGACTCAGTTAACCTAGCCAACGACATGATGCAAGTTGCTCGAGTTTATAAATCTGGACAATTTGCTAGCGAAATGACTCCGACTGTTAACAAACAGGCATTGAGTGTTTACATTTATGGATATAACTATATTCCAACTAACACTAGTGAGATAGAAATTGATCACAGTATGTCTGGTGGAGCAATTACACGTTATGAAGTAAGCTCAGTTGAACATACTGTTGTTACAATTAGTGGACAAAACGTTCTTAAGTGTAACCTCAGCACAGCAGGTAATAGTGGAACTTCAAGCACTGGACTAGCATACGCATTGTATGACGGTCAGATGGTAACTATTAGAGCTTTACAAAACGTAAAGTTCAATAATATTGCTAACGTAAACCCAACCCGTCCAAGTACTGCATTACAGTACAACGACAACTTAGCTGACATTTATCGTATCCTTGCTTACAACTTAAACGATTCGACTGGTGAATTGTTGGCTAGCAACATTTCTATTTTACAGTCTGATAGTTCATTTGACTATTACAAGTTTACAACAGACCTAAACAACATTACCACATTAGATTGGGACGAAGCTATTGCAATTACCGGTGTCAGTGGTGACGGTACAACTGTTACTGTAACATTTGATACTCAAGCAACAGCTCCGTTTACAGTTGGTGATTTTATCACATTGAATGAAGTAGTTGACAGTGGAGTATCGACCACTGCTTACAACGGGTCATATAGAGTAACTGCTTGTACAACTACTGATGTAGAATTTTCTAGTACTGTAACTGCAACTTATGTTAGCGGCGGCTATGTTGGTACTAAGACACAAGGTTCAAGAGTAGGCGATAATAAAATTTCTGTTCTTGAAATTAGCCAAGCTACAACTATTAACCAAATTAACAAAGGAATTTATTTGTTTGGTTGGCACGGTAGAACACACCGCATTGCCAGCTATACTATTCCTCTAAAGATAGCTCAAGCTAGTACCATCGTAAGTTGGGACTCTGGTACAAGAACATTGGTTGTTGATACAGTAGCTGGCGATATTGAACTAGGAGACATTGTTGTAGGAACTGGATGGCCAACAACTACTCCAGTGTATGTTGAAAGCATAACAGCTCCAGTATCTCCTGCGACACAATATACACTTGTTGTTAACTCAGCTACCGGTGTTACAACACCTAGCGGAAACGTTGTGTTTGGTATTGCAAGAAGTGGTTACTTAAATATTGATCCAAACTCTGTCTCAAACATATTAGGCGACGGTTCTACTATCGATGCATTATCGTATGTAAGTAAAGTTGTTCCAACATCAGGATTGAAATTTGTAACGTATGATGTTTCATGGCAACCAAATTCGCTACCAATAGTTGATAACTGGTACAAGTTTACTGGACAATCTACTGCGGCATATAATTACTGGCACCAAGTTTCGTCTGCGGTTAGTGAAACAACTATCGCTGTTAGTGATGTAACTGGCCTACAAGTTGGTATGATTGTTACTAGTTTAAGTGCTGGTGCATATATTCCAGACAATACAATCATTCAAGATATTGATAGTACAGCAAACACATTCACAGTATCCCCAGCATGTTGGGTACCGGCTGGCGCAACAGTTAGTTCAACTGTAGTTGCTACAGTGGCTAGCGTTGTTATTACTAACGCAGGTACAGGTTATACTAGTGCACCAACACTAACATTCACTGGCGGTACTCCAACTGTACAGGCTATTGCAACTTGTACTGTTAAGAACGGAAGTATTGAAACCGTAACACTAGTTAGCCCAGGTTATGGATACACAAGTCAGCCTACTATTGTATTAAGTTATGGTAATGCTGTTCTTACACCTACATTAACATCAAGTCCAACTGTTAACACAACTGCCAGCGCAGGTATAAGTGTTAATCAAATTACAGTTGCTTATGACAGCAATCCTGGAACGTTCATTGTCAACGATCACACTGAATTAACTGGAGCTATTGCTGATGCAATTGGCGGAACATTATCTGGAGATGTACTGAACGTTACTGCGGTATCGGCTGGTGATACTATTAAGAAAGGTATGCGTATTAGAGGCAATGGAATTGCACCTAATACATTCATTACTGAAACTAATTTAGAAAATGCATCTAGAACAGGTACAGGCGGAACTGGTTCTTATACTGTTAGCGTAAGTCAACTAATCAACCCAGCGGTTAGTATAGTTGCTGACACTACTATAAGTGCGTTCACAAGTAAAACAGGACCAGCAGAATTTACAGGTAGTATCAGTGGAACAACATTAACTGTAGATACGCTATCAAGCGGAACTATTGGAATTGGCCAAAAGATTTCTGGAGTTGGTGTTTCTTCTGGAACATATATCACAGCAGGATCAGGGTCAACATGGACTGTCAGTATCAGTCAAACCGTAGGTTCTGGTACTGTTATGTCTACCGATTATGCTGTCGAACTTGCTATAGAAACACAGGCAACTGCTCCAGCTGACAGCAAATGGTATAGAGTACAGAATAGTCCAAACCCGTTGTATAACGGTTTGTACTACGCTGTTAAAACTACAGATAGTAGTATAACACTAAACTATCCGCTTGACCCAGGAACATATAGTAGTCCTATTACAGTAAGTGCATTCACAAGTAAAACAGGCACTGGCCCATACTTAGTAACTCTTGAAGTTCCTACATTAAGTCAGTTGCCACAAGAAGGCACTTATTGGGAAGTAAGCGGCAATGCTGCTACTGATTATAACGGAACTTTTGCAGTTGATTCTGTCACAGAAACTTCTATAACACTCATATATGAAGATGACCCGGGCGCATATAGTACAGGAACAACAACGCTAACACCTGTTGTAACTATTTCTAAACAACTATCGTCTGCATCTACTAGTCAGCTAGGTTTAACAAAACCATTTAGTTCTGGGACTGCTGCTACATTACGTGTTGGATATCCAGCAGGTACTCCGGCACAGATTACTACACGTATTAGTACTTGCCGTGCAACAGGTCATGATTTCTTAGATATTGGTACTGGTGGTTATTCAACAACAAACTACCCATATCAAATTTATGGTAATCCAACACAAAGTAAACAACAGGCTAACGAAGTTTACGAAGAAGGCGTTGGTCGTGTATTCTATGTAACATCAGACCAAAACGGTATTTTCCGTGTAGGTCGTTTCTTTACAGTTGACCAGGGTACTGGTACAGTTACATTCTCAGCATCAATTGCGTTGAGTAACTTAGACGGTTTAGGATTTAAGCGTGGTGTTGTTGTAAGTGAATTCTCAACAGACAGTTCAATGACTAACAATGCACCAGAAGTTGTTCCTGTACAGAGTGCTGTTCGTGGATACATTGACAAGCGTTTAGGACTAGACCATGGCGGCGGACCTGTTGCTTTAAGTAACTTAGTTGGTCCAGGCTACATGGCGCTGAACGGTTCATTAACCATGAAGGGTAATATGAACCTTGGTACGTTTGCTATCACAAACTTAGCAACACCAATTAGTACAGATCCAGGAACTAATGCTGCTAATAAAACATATGTCGACACAGCAGTTGCAGAGTTTGACGAGTTCTCAGAATTACGTGATGTACAATGGACAAACTTACAAGAAGGAAATATTCCTGTATACGACCAAAGTACATTAATAAATGTAGTAGGCGGCCTTGGAAACGGAACAACTCTTACATTAAACTTCCTACCACTGGCTAGTGCTCCGTTCCCAATTGGCAGTATTATTGTTGTTAGCGGAGTAAGTCCTGTTACTTATAACGGAACTTACATTGTAACAGGATGTACTACAACTAGTGTAAGCTATGCAAGTACAGTAACTTTAAGCTATGTCAGCGGCGGAACTATCCTTGCTAACAAGTGGCGCAATATTTTCCTACCAGACGATAGTGCAACTAGCGATGTTTTATTAACATATAATGGTTCAACTGGAAAAATAACCAGTACTATCCAAGCTCAGAAAATTGTTAACAGTATGGTTAGCCCAACTGCTGCAATCGCACAAAGCAAATTAAATATGAATGCGGCTAGCCTAAGGGCCAACGCAACAAGTATTGCACAGGCTGACTTGGGACTTGCATCATTTAAGAATATTGAGTTTGATTCAACTAACGGTTGGATTTCATTAAAAGATTCTTCAAGTGCATCAACTGGTATACTTTACAGCAAGATTCAACATGCAAGCCAAGGAACAGTACTAGGACGTGGCAAAACTGCTGGTACTGGTGCAGTTGGTGAAATTTCGTTTGGCGATGTTATTGCCGGTGGCGACGGTATCAAGAACGCAAGTTTTGGTTCAGGTGCTAGTCCGTTAACTGGCTATGCAATGTTAGTGTCATACGATGGATCGTCAACAAATAACAACACCTACGGAGTTGTTAATGTAACAACAACTGGACAAGCAAACAGTCTTGTAAAAACAGATGGCAGCAGTAATGTAAAACTTAATGCTGGTTATATTGACACTAGCAGCGGATACTATGTTGGTACTAAGAAGATTATCGATGTTAATGGCGCTACTAACGCTGTACAATTTTATACTCCTGGTGGATTTAAGTTTGCGTCATCAGTAGGTGTCGACTTAGCATCAACGACAACTACCTTAGCTGGTGTTGTTGATGTCACTGGCGGTACATTAAAATCAACAACGCTGACAACAGGATCTGCGGCTCTTGGAGGTACATTAACAGGACAATGGACTGTTGCTGCATCAAGTCAAATTGACCTTGCTACAAACTCTGCTAACTTCTATAGTAAGACATTGTTAGCTGGTGCTAATCAGAACGACACTGGTACTATTAGAGGTTACTGGTCATTAGACGGTTCTAGTAGATTGCAGGCTACATATGCTGACTTGGCAGAATACTACGAAGGTGACAGAGAGTATAAACCAGGTATGGTTCTAGTATTTGGCGGTGACAAAGAAGTTACCACAACTACTACAATGAATGATACAAGAGCAGCTGGTATTGTTACAACAAACCCTGCTTACATTATGAACCAAGAGCAGAAAGGTATTAAAGTCTGTATTGCACTGGCGGGTAGGGTACCGTGTTGGGTTGTTGGACGGGTAAAGAAAGGAGACTTGCTGACAACAGCAACCACACTTGGTTGTGCAATGAAAGCAACTAATCCTGTATTAGGTTCAATTATTGGTAAGGCACTAGAAGATAAAGATACTGGCGAAGCTGGTATTATCCAAGTTGCTGTAGGGAGAGTATAATGGCTAGACTAAACATTAATATTGGCACTACGGCTAACGACAAAACTGGTGATCCATTACGTACAGCGTTCGACAAAGTTAATCAAAACTTTGTTGAACTGTATGCTCATGTAGGCGTAGATGTACAAATACCAAGTCAAACTAACAACGGTGGAAAGTATCTTACTACTAATGGTACTACACTCAGTTGGGGAGATGTTTCACAAGGAAATATCTTTGACCAAGATCTTAACACAACCGATAGTGTTCAGTTTGCTTATGTCACAAGTACCGAGGCAGTTAAATTTAGTAACTCAGACAACGTAGTGGGTGCTATTGGGTCTTCGTCAACATCAGTAAACATTGAAGGTTGGCTAGGCAATTCAGTTAATATTATTACTAATGATTTACTTACTTGGACATTTGACGCAAACGGTATCCTAACAGTTCCAGGTAACATTACTAAAGCATCTGGCAATTTAGAAATCACAGCAGAAAACTATGTGGTTATTGACAGTACTAACGGTGGTCAAATTGACATTGGTGCTAATCAATCTGGCGAAGGATCTGGAGACTCGGGTCCTATACTAATGGGTCACGCAGGCAATACTTTAGATATTCAGTCTGGTAAGATAAGAGTAAATTCAGCTGTACCTACACACAGTACAGGCGCACTCAATGATGTTGTTGGACTAGTAGCATTTGATGGCTCATACATTTACTACTGTACAGCAGATTATGTATCAGCAGGTGGCGGCGGAGCAACAGTAGAGTTAGTTCCTAATCAGTTAGGACAAAACACTAATTCGTTAACAATACAAAAAAATGGCCCTGCTAACGGTAGCTGGGCAACTTTACAAGTTGGTTGGACTTTAACTGTAAACTCTACTACGGTAACTGTTGAAGAACTCACTGACGACGCGGACAATCTATATATTGTCGTTTCTAGCCCTATTCAACTTCCAATGACTGGATCAATAACATTTACAGAACCTGGTGGTACACAACCAAATATCTGGAAACGAGTAGCATGGTCTAACGACACATGGTAAATATTAAAAGAGAGCGTAAATTATGCCAATACAAACAATTAATCTAGGTAACTATGCAAATGACGGAACAGGTGACGATTTACGTACCGCATTTAAAAAGGTAAATGAAAACTTCGAACTAGTGGGTGGTACATTAGGTATTATCAACGGAGAAAATTTAGGTTCTGGTGTTGCTGTTTTTAAACAAAGAGATAATGCCAATCTAACATTAGAGTTTAAGACATTAACTAGTACAGATGGTTCTGTTGAAATAGTTCCAAGTCTAGACGGTAATACAGTAAACTTAAAAGGTTTGTCTTTACTTGAGAACGATCCGTCGCCCTCATTAACAGCAGACCTAGAATTAGACGGTCATAACATTACTATTGGTAGTTCAGGTTACGGAGATGTTCGAACAACAGTTTGGGGAATTGATGTTCGTAACTTAAACAGTCTAATGGAAATGTTTATTCAATCAGGAACCGTTACATTAGACTTTGGTTCAGTGCTAGACGGAACGGTAGGAATACCTGATGCTCCTTCTAATGTAGTTGATTTAAACGGTAATTACCCTAACTGGCTTGGGTTCTCAGTTTCCGATCCTTCGGGAATAAATTTAAATTTTGGATCTATAGTATAATATGGCACTAAATGTTTGGACTAGACCCACAGGTTGGAACTTTGGTCAAGAACCAGGTACTAACATTTCTGTGAACTCAGGAGACTTTATTCCTGGGTATCAGTATGTTATCCAAGCCGTTGGCACTACAGACTTTAAGAAAATAGGGTCTGAACAAAATGTTGTAGGTACAATTTTTACAGCATCCGGCACAGGTGCTTCTGCTGGCCCAACACAAATTGACCCACTAACTGGATTGTCTTTTGTTGGTCCTGGTTCAGGAGTTGCATCAAGGCTTGCGTTCAGTGAAAGGGTAAACATAACAATATCGTTACCTGTACAAAACGCCACTGGTGTAACTTTTTCAATTATCTCAGGATCGTTGCCGCCTGGACTGCGATTAGAAGGAACTGACATAATTGGTTCAGCGTTTGAAGTACCAAGACTTACCCATTTTCAGTTTTGTATCAGAGCTAGTAAAAACGGAGAAATATCAGATAGAACTTTCTTTATTTCTATCGAAGGTGAGGATAAACCTGAGTTCATAACAAACGAAGGAATGCTTGCTCTTGGCGATGATAACGAATTTTTTATTCCAGACAGTAGTTATGTAGATTTTCAAATTGAAGCAATTGATAAAGATACTACTGCTAATCAACAACTGAGTTATTTTATTGCCAAGGGAGACGGACAACTTCCTCCTGGTTTAGTGTTAACAGACGACGGCAGGATTGTTGGATTTGTACAACCAATATTAGCAATTAAGCCATCAGACGGTGATGGTACATTTGATAATAGTTATTACGACGCAGTAGCATACGACTTTGCATTTATACCAACAAACGGCTACGACAGTTACGTGTACGATAGCATATTTTTTGACTTTTCGTTACCGTCTTCTAAACCAAAAAAACTCAATAGAACTTACGAATTTTATATAACCGTAACTGACGGGGATAGTTTTACTAAAAGAAAATTTAAAATATTTGTTGTAGGCGATGACTATTTTAGAGCAGACAACACAACCTTACTAACCGGCGACCCGTTGTTTACCACAGACGTAACATACTTAAGGCCGCCAACATGGCTAACACCTAGTTACCTTGGTCTTTACAGGGCCAACAATTACGTGACTTTAATCTTAGATACCTATGAAAAAGAAAACATAATTTATAGCTTGGAAACAATTAATGCAAATACAAAAGCAACCACTAGAAAAATATCAAGCACCGATAATGTTTTAAACGGTACAAAGGTAACAACAACATTAACTGCAACTGCACCTGTTGTAGGACATTTTTTAACGTTTCAAGGTAAAGTAGCTGGATCTTCAAAAATATTCCAAATTACCAATGTAGCTTCATTAGGTAATAATGAATACCGATTAACTGTTAATAGTACTTTAGAAGCGTCTCTTCCTGACAATATTGACTTTTTAATTGGAACTCTGAGTGAGCTTCCGTTAGGTATGCAGTTTGATGAAAACAACGCAGAAGTACATGGACTGGTTCCTTACCAGCCAGAGATTACCAGAACATATCAGTTTACTGTAGGTGCATCTAAAATCGGTGATAACGCAGAACTTGCTACTACATATAAAATTTTTACTGTAGATTTGTTAGGCGAAGTTGATAGCATACTCAGTTGGAACACAGATTCTAATCTTGGTAGTGTTAATGCAAATTTTATTTCAACTCTTTCAGTTAATGCAATTTCAAACATTGAAAACAATACAATATTGTACACATTAACTGACGGTAATTTGCCCCCAGGACTGACTTTAGATTTAAATGGTGAAATCGTTGGCAAAGTAAATCAATATGCTACTGTAGGTTTATCTGGAAACATAATAACACAAGGGTTAACAACATTTGACTTTGTAGACGGGCCTACTACATTTGACGGTGATACTACTAGTTCTGACAGGCTGTTTGAATTTACTGTCAAAGCACAAGACAAGTATGGATACAGTTCAATTACTAAAACATTTAGAATAGTTGTTGAAACACCAAATCAGAAGATTTTTAGCAATATTAGAGTACAGCCATTCTTAAGTACCGCACAACGAACTACTTGGAGAGAATTTATTAACAATGCGTCAGTGTTTACTCCAAACAGTATTTACAGGGCGAACGACCCTAACTTTGGCATACAAACTAACTTGTCTATGATAGTGTTTGCTGGCTTAGAAACTAAGGCTGCTGCTTCTTACATAAGTGCAATGGGGTTAAATCACAAGAAAAAACGTTTTCACTTTGGAGGGATCTCCAAAGCCATAGCATATATTCCAGGTACAAGAACTGCACTTTACGAAGTAATATACGTAGACATGCTTGACCCACTGGAACTAAATGGAAAGCGATTGCCTAGCGAATTAAAAAATCTTGGAAAGAATCCAACTCCTGTAACTGTTGATGCTAATAACTCAATTTGGAGTAGAAATTTAAGTGATTTGATAGAAGATGAACCTTTCAGTAGTCGTCCTGAGAATCGTATAACTGCTGACAGTCAAGGATATCAAGTTTCAAATTCAAATGTAGACAGGTACTTTCCCAATAGTATTAGCATCTGGAGAGAACGATTTAGTACTTGGTCCGATGAAAACGACAGTTTTGCCATAGAAAGAAATTACTTACCACTATGGATGCGTAGTATACAGCCAGGTTCTAAGCAAGAAATTGACTTTAAACTTGCTGTTACTTTATGTTACTGCAAAGTTGGGCAGGCAGATGACATCATCCTTAATATAAACAATTACATTAAAACAACCGGATTCAGCTTTAATCAGTTAGATTATACTATAGATAGGTATATAATTGATTCTGTTGAGGGTTCAACCACAGATAAATATCTAGTATTTAGAAATGATAGGATAACCATATGAGTAGCCAAATAGATAACACCAGCATCGACAGCACATATCCTGTTGCGGGCAAAGACAACGACAGCCAAGGCTTTCGTGATAATTTTTCATCCATAAAAAACAACTTTGCTTATGCAAAATCTGAAATAGAAGATTTACAGAACAAAGTACTTCTTAAATCTGCTCTTGACGGAGAAGTTCTCAGTAATGACTTAGGAGGATCTAATATATCCAACGGTAGTCATACAAATTTTCACGGAACTTCTTATACACAAACAGTATCAGGAACTGCTAATATTGATGTTTCAAAAGGTTCTATGCAGTCGTTTACACTATCTGCAAGTTCAACTTTTACATTTACTAATTGGCCTGACACTGGAGTACATGCTACAGTAAGAGCTCATTTTAAAAATAACGGATCAATTATAAATGTTGGTAACGACATTGTGACAGGGAAACGTTATACCATTAACGAAGTTAATAACACTAACTTTATCACTATGGGGGCGCAACCAACTACAGTATTTGTTGGGTCTATAACTGGAAATACACTAACAGTTAGTTCAAAATCATCAGGTACTATCACACTAAACACTTTCCTTATTGGTGCTGGTATTACTGCTGGAACTAAAATTATTGCTACAAACAACGAAAACCCATCGTTGACAGGTACTGGAGGAACAGGTACATATACTGTCGATATTGTACAATCTGCGGCATCGACTACAGTTAACGGTATCACATCTGGTGTTATCTTTTTAGCTACCAATAAAGGTTCTGGATCTGGTAAAGTACAACCATGGAAGGAAGTAATATTAAGTACAGAAGGAACAGGAACTATTGTTCCTGGATCTGATTTTGACTTGCCACTTTTATTAAATCCTAACGGTGCAGAACAAGTAATAGAAGCATGGTGTTCAACTGGATCAACAACTAAGCGAGTGTTTGTCAGTTATATCAGTAACTTAGATAGTACAAATACTAACTACACTAATTTGAACGTAGGAACTCTTAGTGTTGACGAACTAACCGAATCAAGTACTACCACATCCGGGGCACTACAAGTTAAAGGTGGTGCAGGAATTTCTAAAAATCTTAATGTAGGTGGAAATATTGTCATAGATGGCGATTTATTAGTCAATGGAAATACTACATTAACAACATCGTCTATTACGATTGCAGATATTGGCAGTATTACTAATGTTGACATCGAAGATGCACGAAACGGCGATTTATTAAAATACGATTCCAATTTAGATAAGTGGTCAAATAACGTCGATCTTGTAACATACGCGATTACTGTTGACAGCAACCTAGGACCAGGATTAGGTGGTCAGGGAGTGTTCTACATAGACGATGTACCTTTATCAACAGCTGCCGGTGTACAAATAAGCAACCTTAAGTCTTTTAAAATTGGTAAGAAATATAGATTCCTTCAAACCGATAGTTCAAATGTTGGATACGATTTACGATTCTCAATAACGCCTGATACTGTTGTAAACCCTGATAATAACCCAGGTACTAGAACAATTTTACCGTATTCAGAAAACGTTACAGTCAACGGTGAAGCAGGATATGCCGATGCATACACTGAAATTTTGATAACCGAAGACACGCCAAGTCCATTATACCTTTATGCTGACATGGGAAATCCTGAGCTTGAAATCGATTCAAGCATAGGAAACCTCAGCGATCTTAGTATGACTGGAACTGCAGGACAATTTACTGTTAGTTCAAGTGTAACCTTGACGACAAATAAACCAATTAGAATTAGCGGAACATGGAGCGGAACTACTGCGCCATACGGATATAATTCAGCTGGAACAATTTATTATATTGCTGCAGGTGGTACTGGAGTATCGTTCCAGCTGTTAACATCGCCAGGCGGAAGTCCTGCTAATACTACTGTTGGAACACCTAACGGAACTTTACTTACCGTATCTCCATTAAGAAACGTATCAGGATACACTAATACAAATAAAATTGGTGCTGAATATCCTGTAACTGTTGCTAATGGTCCTGTAAAAATTGTAACAGATTATACTGTTCCAGGTAGTCAAACAATTATAGCAGATACTTCAGCAGGTGCAATTACTATTACTTTACCAGTTGCACCGTCTGTTGGAACTATAATTAATATTTTTGACAGCGGAAATGCCGGAACAAACGCTATTGAAATTGATCCAGGTAGTGCTTCTATTGAAATTAATGGCTCTACTGGTAATGTTTTTATTAACGGCAATCACGGTTCTTTAACATTAGTTAGTGACGGTGCTAACTGGACCATGGCTCGTTTGTCATTTAACGGTAGCGAAGACGTAGCACCATCTACTGCGATTGATTTAACTACATCGGTAAGTTACTTTAACACATCTGGTCCAGAGTCATGCACGTTAGGCGACGGAGCAGAAGGTCAAGTTAAGACACTTGTAATGAAAAGTGCATCCGGTATTATGACTGTTTCTGTAGCAAATGCAGGATGGGTTTCTAGTGGGTCTTCTAATGTTATATTAACTAATACAGGCGACTCTTGTATTCTTCAGTACATACAAGGAAAATGGTTTGTAATTGGTAATAACGGTTGTACTCTTGACGAAAATACACCAGCTCAAGTTGTTCCTACTCCGTTGGCCGCCGGTGCCGCTGGTGTTGTTGGTCAAATTGCGTTTGATGCAGCATATATCTATATTTGTGTTGATACAAATACTTGGAGAAGAGCATCAACATCTAGTTGGTAATATCTATGCATCCATTAGTAGGTGACCTTTCTGCATTAAAAGACGGCGAAGTTGAAGCCAAAATTAGCGAGTTAACTCGTAAATACTTCGCCAGTTTCAATCCAGAACTAAAAAATCAAATAGCCATGGTTCTTGATACATATCGAGAAGAAATGGCAAAACGTCAGCAAAGAGCATACGAAAAAATGATGTCAAATCGCAACAAAGATCTTGACAAATTAATCAAAGTCAACTAATATAGTTGAATGCGATTAGATAAATTCAGCAATCCAATCTTTAACGAAGACGATATATTTGAAGCCTTATACAAAGGCCAAACGCTATCATCTGAAACTTTTGTAGAGCCGTCTAACGAAACCAAAAGATTAGAAGAAGTGTCAGGGTTAACTTTTTGGAAGCCGCTAGATGACTACGATTTGTCCCTCGAAGACTACGACTCTTCACTTCAAACAGATTGGAACATGCCCGATGAGTACAAACATCTAGATATCGAAGCATGGCTCAAAGAACAATGCCCACCTTGGGATCCAGAAGCAACTAGACTACAAGATGAATTGGTTGCGTACAAAGCAAGAAACATGCTAGATTTACTACGCTGGTTAAAATATTTTGTAGACACTTGCTCAAAAGAAGGTGTTGTTTGGGGAGTTGGGCGAGGATCTAGCGTTGCCAGTTATGTGCTATACTTAATTGGTGTTCATAATATAGATCCTATCAAATATAATTTAGACTGGCAGGAATTCC
>JACCDX010245657.1_pt1 | contig 13505 bp, 14 predicted proteins | sample 7449681 | NCBI WGS metagenome assembly JACCDX01 (sample SAMN15323450, study PRJNA562643) | freshwater metagenome | isolation source: river surface water | place: USA:Blue River Watershed | collected 2017-08-18
TGCTTTATCATGTAATCCATATGCAGTTCATATTTTAAAAAAAAATTTGGATATGGTTTGGTGGAGTGATTTTTCACAAAATCCAAATGCCACTGATATTTTAGAAAAAAATTTAGATAAAGTATGTTGGTATACATTTTCAAAAAATCCAAATGTTATTCATATTTTAGAAAAAAATTTAGATAAAGTGTGCTGGAAAATGTTATTTGTAAATCCTAAAGCAGGAAGTATTTTAGAAAAATATGCTGACGAACATTTAGATGAATTAAACTATGTAGAATTTGCGAAAAATCCTAATGCTAATGTTATTGTAAAAAAATGCTGGGACAAACTAAACTGGCAATATATAAGATCCTCAATAAATTCATCAAATAAATCTGACAAACAAATCCAACTAGACTGGATATGTTTTTATGGGGATGAATCATTTATGAAGATGGTAGAGGATAATTTAGATCAAATATGCTGGTGGAGGTTGTCAGCAAACCCTAATGCAATTTATATATTAGAAAAAAATTTAGATAAAGTTGATTGGTGGTATTTATCTGGAAATCCAAAAGCTATACATATATTAGAGAACAATTTAGATAAGGTTTTTTGGTCACAATTGTCTATTAATATAAATGCTATAGATATATTAAAAAAAAATATTGAACACGTTGAATGGCATTGTTTTATGCTACAAAATAGTCAAAACGCAATTATTTTATTGAAAGATAATTTGGATATATTAGAAAAATTTACTAAAAATCAGTTGCATAGTTTATCACAAAATCCTTATTTATGTGATTTGATTTATAGTTATAATTACGAAAAAATGCATCATTCAATGAAATATTTTAAGGAAGAATTGGCGATAAAAGTGTTTCATCCAGTAAGATTGCTAAAAATATGTCAGCAATATGATTTGGAACTCACTGAATACTTTGACCGAGTTTAATACATAATTATAACATATATATATTATATACATTTCAAAAAAAATATTGTTATAATGTAATATGTTTGGTGGATCATTAGATGAAAATGATATTTTTAGAAAAATAGTAAGTATTGGATATGAATTCGAAACCCACGATATTGCCAAATTTTCACTACATGAAAATGGATATAGTTTAATAAATTCAGACACAAATATTAGAAATCTCAATTATAAAATACCAGAAAAAACAGCTGAACAAGTAGATGACAATAATTACATATTTTATCTAGAAGATGACATAAAATTAAATAAACGAAATAATAGAAAACAACACGAGGTGGATCATTATTACATACCATCAATAAATACTAGACATACTACTTCAAATCAAAGTAACACTAATCATTCAACAACAAATAGTGATAGAGATGATGGTGATGCCGATTTTTTTGTAGAATATATAGATGAACCAGACTCTCATGATAAAGAATTACAACTAAGAATTACAAATGATTTGGGTGATAGTGAATTTTCTGATATGATATCTAGATGTCAACGTTCAAAAAAGTCTAATAATGATATGTATATTTTTAAGACAAAAGACCGCGAATTTTCCCTTAAATTTTATGAAATAACAGATTGTCAAACATTTTCAGGGGTTGAATATATATCTACCTATTTTAAACCGTCTAGAGATAGTAATATTATATTAGACACATTTACAGATGCGTGTAGAAGAATAATAGAACATTTAGACGATTTAGTAAAAATAAAAGGAAATTTATACATGAATATGAAAAACAAATTTCAAAAAATAGGTAATTTAGATCATAGATATTTATTTCATAAACCTAATACTAATTTATATTATTTACATACAAATGACGATAAATACACATTAAAACCATCATCTTTACTTAATTCAGTAATAGTTCCACAAATGACATTTGGTTGTAAAGCATCCGACATTATTTCTGTAATGAAGCAAATATTATTTGTCCAATCATCCTATAAAAATGGGAAACAAATTTTGAATTTTTTACAGTTTGAATATGATAGATTTGTCAATGTAGAAAATATCACAAATATGTTTATAACTAGTTATGAAAATGAAACAAAGTCAAAATTAGATGACGATTTTAGAAGTTATTTATTTATGATATTATATAAATTAGATGTGTATTTAAATTATTATGATTCTGAAAATGACGATTATTTTAAATCGAGAATGGCATTTTTATCAAGACATACCAATAACACATTTTATAAATTAATGGTAGAATGGTTTCAAAAACATCATAAATTGAATCGTAAAAAGGCAATTACTCAAATTCATAAATTATTAAAATCATCTGATGAAGCAATTCGATTATTATATAAAATATCTGGAAAAAGATTAAAAGACATCAATGAAAAAACTATCAGTATAGAAAAGAGTAATGAAGAAAAATATGGAGATCCAATGGAGTCCATTATAAGTTATTTTGATTTTTTTGAAAATCCATTAGAAGACACAAGCGATGAGTTTTTCGACAAAAATTGGTTTCAAAATGATTGGTTGGTATTTAATAAAATAGATTATTACACAACTAGAATGGAAATCAAAGATGGAATATTATTGACCGAAAATCGTATTTTTAAAATGGAAATAAAAACATATATTAAAAATGAAACAAATGTAAAATTTTCATCACGTGAATTGAAATTATTAGATTTACGTAAATTTGTTATGTATATGACTGAACATAAAAAAATTAAAAACTATACTAGACATAATAAAACATTTTTAGAAAAACACACTAAAACACGTCGCAAAAAATAAAACCATTAAAAAATTAAAACCCTAACAAAAAATTAAATACATAAAATCTTCACATTTGGCACCGGTATTTACCATGAACTCCATCCACCACTTCCACCTAACACTGAATTTGCAGCCATAGGTTCCATACTCATCATTCCTTCAACACCACCAGGCGATGCTGCCCCAACTAATGGAGTATTGTCTTGTCTATACATGGAATCATAATTTGGCAATTGCTGTGGTGCCAACGAATTTTCATTTCCTTGTGTTGTCACATAAGATGGTAATGCACTTATAGCAGTTCCGTCAGTATAATTTGCAGCTATTTGTTGTCCAGAAATGGGTTGAGATACTTTTACATTTCCGTTTTTACCGTTATTTTTCTTTTTATCTTCTTTCCCATTCCATAATTCTGAAATTCGGTCTACCAATATAGACACTTTCTCTCCAAGTTTTGTTTGTAAACTCATTGTAATCATTAAAATTGCCAATACTATATATATAATATGAAACTCTGGATAAGCATTACCACTATATGTCGGCACATATGTTATAATTCTATGGATAATTAACAATCCAATAAACATAACAATTATTTGAATAACTACTTCGGCAGTAATTTCTAAACTACTTTTTTTATCGTCAGATTCTGGAACATATTTTTGCATAGCCTTATTTAAGGACACGACTGGAATAATTGCAATTAATGAATATTGAAGAATATTTAATATTTCCGATTTCGAATCATCGTCAAAATTAAAAACGTGCTTAAAAAAACTTTTCGAATTATCTGAACTATCCATATCTCTATATGCTATAATTAGAAATAAAAAATGAAAGTAAACTATTTAAATAGTTCTTTCTAAATATATTATTACATGGAACATTCAATTGAACAACATACACTTGCCGAAGATTTTTTCCAAAACACTACTCCTTTAAATAATTTAAATCCAGATCAATCATATAATCATGTTATTGAAGACAATAAAGAAGCAAAAATCTCAGATAATATTTTTGCTAATATAAATAAATTCAAACATGAAGAATATCAATATTTACATTTACTTGAACACATTTTAGAAAATGGCACTTGGGAAGAAGGACGTAATGGAAAAACGAAGAGCATTTTTGGCGCATCTATGCGTTTCTCTCTAAAAGACGGCAAAATTCCTATTTTAACGACGAAAAAAACGGCCTGGAAGACATGTCTAAAGGAATTATTGTGGTTTATTCGCGGTGAAACTGATAATAAGTTATTGAAGGAACAAGGTGTTCATATTTGGGATGCAAACAGTTCAAGAGAATTTTTGGATAGTCGTGGTCTTACTTTAACTCGTGAGGATTTAATTGGACCTGGATACGGCTATCAATGGAGACATTTCAATGCGAATTATAACTGCTTTAATGGCAAGCGATTGTTGGATGATGAATCTAATGATATCCATAAAGATAGAAAAGAGTTTAAAGGCATTGACCAACTTCAGCAAATTATTGATGCGTTAAAAGACCCTAAACAGCGAACCAGTCGTCGTCTTATTATGACTGCTTGGAATCCTTGTCAGTTAGACCAAATGTGTCTACCTGCTTGTCATATTTTATGTCAGTTTAATGTAAAAAATGGGGACCAATTATCATGTGCTATGTATCAACGCAGCAATGATGAATTCTTAGGGTCGTGCTTCAATATAGCATCATATAGTTTTCTTACTCATTTACTAGCAAAACACTGTGGATTAAATGCACACGAATTTGTATATTTTAAAGGAGATTGTCATATTTATGAAAATGCTATAGAAGCTTGTAAATTACAAATAACAAGAGAACCATATCCTTTTCCAACAGTTTCAATTGAACATGTTAGAGATAATATAAATGATTATAAAGTTGAAGATTTTAAGATTCATAATTATAAACATCATAAAGCTATTAAGGTTGAAATGGTTGCTTAATTTTATAATAAAAATATTTAAATATTTGTTAATATAATATATTAATGGAATACCAAGAAAAAATTAAAAAGTTAGAAGAAGAAGTTTTGCGATTAAAAGAAGAACTTCAACAAACCAAAGAACACTTAAAAAAATATACAGCACCAGAAAGTAGAAAAAAATATTACAAAGAAAATAAAGAATTAATCAAAGAGCGCGTCAAAGAATATAAGAAAAAAAATAACTATATGTATGAGGCAAGTTCGGAACAAAAAAAAGAATATGCTAGACGTGCTTATTTAAAAAAAAAAGAAAAATTACTGAAACAAGAAAATTTATAAGTTTGTGAAATTATATAAGTTTTTACAAAAAACTTATATAAAAATAAAATCTTTAGTTAATATATAAAATGTGTAATTTCCCAAAATGTAAAGTGGCTAAAATTTATAATTTTGATGGTGAAAATTTTCCTTTATATTGTATGACTCATAAATTAGATGGAATGGTTAATATTGTATCAAAAAGATGTATTCACATTAATTGTAGAACCCAACCTAATTTTAATTATATTGGTGAAACTAATGGAATTTATTGTAGTAAACACAAACTAGAAGATATGGTTGATATAAAAAGTAAAAAATGTATTTATAATGGATGTCAAACAAAACCTACTTTTAATTTTGAAGGAGAAAATAATCGTTTGTATTGTGTTATTCATAAATTAGAAGGTATGATAAACATATCTTCTAAAATTTGTAAATATCAGAATTGCAAAAAACAACCAAGCTATAATTATTGCAAAAAGGAAAAAGCATTATATTGTTCTGAACATAAATTAGATGGTATGATTAATGTTAGAAATAACAAATGCAATTATTTAAACTGCAATAAAATACCGAATTTCAATTTTAATAATGAACCACGTGGAATATATTGTGTCGAACATAAATTATATGAGATGGTTGATGTAACCCATAAATTATGCACACATTCAGGATGCAGCAAAAGACCAACTTTTAATTATAAAGAAATAAAACAAGCAATTTATTGTTCTCAGCATAAATTAGATGGTATGGTTGACGTATTAAATGATTTTTGTTTGTATGAAAATTGCACAACAATACCAATATACAATTATAATGGAATGAAAAAACGATTATATTGTTTTGAACATAAATTGGATAGAATGGTCAATGTAAAGCATAAATTTTGTAAAACACATTTATGTTCTACAATTGTTCAGGATAAATACGAAGGTTATTGTTTAAGATGTTATGTAAATATTTATCCAGATAAACCTATTTCACGAAATTATAAGACAAAAGAATATGCTGTTGCGGAATATTTAAAAAACAATTTTAAGGATGTTACTTGGAATGAAGATAAAATAATACAAGATGGGTGTTCTAAAAAAAGACCAGATTTATTATTGGATTTAGGTTATCAAATATTAATAATAGAAATTGATGAAAATCAACATAATGGATACGACTCTATTTGTGAGAACAAAAGAATTATGGATATTTCACAGGATTTAGGTCATAGACCTATTATATTTATTCGTTTTAATCCAGACGAATATTTAAACGAAAATGAAAATATAACATCATGTTGGACATACAATAAATATGGAATCGGTGTTATAAAAAAATCAAAAATAAAAGAATGGAATGAGCGTCTAATAACATTGGAAAACGAAATTAAATATTGGTTAAATCCTTCAAGTGTTAGTGATAAAACTATTAATATCATTAATCTATTTTACGATAAATAAAATTGATACTTGTTTATTTTATATAAAGACAATTAATTATATAAAAGAAATGGCGTGTTTAATTATTTATGCTTTGCAATTGGAACAAGGAAAGTATTATATTGGAAAAACACATCGTTCAGAAGGAGTTGAATTAAGATTTGAAGAACATATAACAGGAAGAGGTTCTGAATGGACTAAAAAATATCATCCTATTTCAATTATTGAATCATATGAACATTATAGCATATTTGAAGAAGATGTTTTAACAAAAAAATATATGATGAAATATGGTATTGAAAATGTTCGAGGAGGATCATATACAAAAATTGAGTTAGAAGAATGGCAAGTCAAAAGTCTTGAACATGAATTTAAGAGTGTTAATGATAAATGTTTCAAATGTGGAAAAACTGGACATTTTTCAAAAGATTGCGATAAAGAATTATTTTTAGAATACTTATCTGCGTTTGAAACAGAGGAAAAAATAGATGAAGAAATTGCTAGATTGGAAAATCTTATTAAAAAAGTTAATGAGCTAGATACAAATATATTCTATTATAGATATGTACAAATTATGAATGATAAGAATGAAACAATAGCAATTGAAGTTGAACCATCTATTATTGATACTTATAATATGAGAAATTTGAAGTACTTAAATTTAAGACAAAACACTAACAATATATCTTCAACAACTAGTGAACGCATATACTCAAGTTTATTAAGGTATAAAGGAGATAACAATAAACCAAATATCGTAAGAGATAAAAATGTTGTGCAAAATATTTATAAAGTTTATATTTATAGAAGAAGATTAGAGAGACAATATTTAGAAATTTTTACAAATGAAGGGTTTGATTCAAAACTAAATATTGTTAATACAGAGAGTTTGACAAAACTTATGAATAATAAGATAGAATTGTTGTATGAAAAATTATATAACTTAATACGTTAAATAATAATGTATATGATATTAGTATAGAGCAATTATTACTTAAATATTTTTACAATAATTATTTATGACTGATTTTAATGAAAATGTAATCAAATATTATAATTTTACAAATAATAAAAACATACCACTAATAGATCAACTAGTATTTGTGTTTGATATTGATTTATTTAATATATATATTTTAAATTTTACACATAATTCACACAAAATTAAATTTATTGAGAAAGATTATTGGGATGATAATGTAATTATATATAAACAGAATAATACACATATTGGATATGTATTGATATTAGAAAAAATTAATTCAGCAATAAATTTTATGATATCAAACATCAAATTTAAAGAAAGAATTTATAGAAGTATTGTATTATTTGTTCCTGAACAACAAAAAATGAAAAACAGTTTAATTAAACCTTATTTCAGATATTTTCCTTATTTTTTTGGCGAACATGATATCAACATAAAAAATAAAAATAACATTTATCAAATCTATTTTCATATGAAATGTTTGTTTTGTTTTGGATTATTTGATTATTTAAATTTGGAAATATTAGAATTATTCTATAACAATAATACTAATCAACAAAATTATAATATTATTAAAAATATTACATAATTTTTACATATTTTACTTAAATCTTCACATTTGGCACCGAATTAATAATAGATAATACAATATAGTAATTTGAAGTGTCATACTTACTACAAGTAGTAATAAAATAAGCGAAGTTTAATTTATTACATAGATTATTTATGATTTGTATTAATTTACTTTTATGTATACATTTACAATAATCATTAGTATATTCACCATATACAGTATTATCGTCGGACTTACCTCTTAGTTCAATCTCCACATATGTATAACTATTTTCTTTAAGTTTTTGCAATAAATAAGACTCCCATCTATGTATATTTTCTTGTTCAGGTGTTTTTGTTTCTTTCTCTTTTTCTAATCTCTCCTTTTTTTCTAATCTCTCCTTTTCTTCTTGTAAATACATTTGTACAAATTCTTTTTCATCTTCTTCATCTAAATCTAATATCTTTTTTTTCTTTTCTACTACTTTTTTAGTTAATTGATCATTATTTTTTTTATTCATAAATAGTTGTTCCATTTTATATTATGAGTACTTGGTCAAATAAATTGTTTATATATTATATAATTCAATTTTATTTTACAAGTACTTGGTAAAATAAAATTGAATACTTTTTTTGGAAAATTATAATCTAAAAAACAATTATAATTTAAAATGGAACAAATATTTATTAATTATTATAAACATAAAAGATATTTTCCTTATAAACGAATTTATTGTAAGCGAAGTTCTTATTGCAAATATACAGAAAGCGATCGTTGTGATGAATACCCATATTTAGATTATGCTTGTTTTGGGCGATTTTATTCTTATGGAAACTATGGTCCTAGAGCATGTAAAATATGTGTACGTAAAAAACATCCTGCCGATAAATTTATCGAAAAATATGGTTCCTTATATTCTAGATTTAAATACTTATACAGACGAGGGTTAAACACTAAAGACTTACCATATCCAATTTTATCTGATGATATAAATATCAAAGACTTGATGATCGACCATTCTTCTGAAGGAGGTTATGATGAATTAAAACCAATTGGCGAAAATTATAAATTATATACATGTAATACACCTATAACATATTAATTATAAAATAACTTAAATAATATATAAAATATATAAGTAAATGTATAAACATAGAACTTTAAATTTACATGAAATTATATTACAAATTTTTATAGGTTATTCACACAAAAACATAGATCCAACACCTATTAATTTTTTTTTAGATACTACTATTCCAGATGGTTGTAACTACACTTTGGTAAAAGACAAATGTCCTGGGACTGTATTTGTGTGTAAATTAATCAAAGACAGCAATGCAATCATTCTTTCTCAACAAAATTTACGACAACATTTTTGTTGTTCTGGATTAACGGACAATTGCAATATTTATTTAAATTCTCAACAAGAAAAAACATTACAACGATTAATTTCCTTAATATAAATATAAAAATAAATAAATATTTATATTATTTAATTTTGGATGTTTATATTTTATGAATTTTATGAATTTATGCTGTAATCTGTGTGTATTAAACCATTTATTTGAAATATATCACTTTTTTCATACATATCGAGAATTCTTCCAATTTCCTTAACATAATTATTGTTATAATTAACATTATCATAAATTCTAGCATATAATATTGCTGTTTTTTTTAATTTAATATATGCTCTATTATAATTATATGTTCTATTTTTTACACAACGTCTATATGGTTTAAATATATTATCGTCATCATCGTCATCATCGTCATCATCATCATCATCTTCATATTTGGTGTTTAAATAATATGTATGTGTATTTATATTATCATTGAAATCAATGATAAAATATCGTGAATTCGGCAATAATATATATCTAGCTAATACATTGATATCTATACTAACATATCTATATTCATAATGTGATATATAATTACTTTTTAACTTCAATGATACATTTTGCATTTTACATTTACTTTCTTTTCTTCTATAGTTAAAGAATTTATTTATTTTCCATATCAATGCATGAGTTTTTGGAGAGAAACTCGGATGCCATATTTTATTAGTGCCTGCAGCAAACTCGCAAATTATATTAATAATATCAATAGGAATTGATGTAGTCATTTATATTTTTTTATAATATACTAATTTATATTAAAAGTATTTCAATTTTATTGGATTGAAATAATTTACTTTCTTGATTTTTCAATTCTAATAATAGTTATAAATAAAAAAAATGAAATAAATATAAAGCAGTTTAATATAAATATACTACTATAATGTTTGGAACTAAACTGTTTAAAAAAAATACTGTTATTGCTTTAGGTGCAGTTGCCGCCTGGAGTGGATTAGGGTTTTATAGAGGAACACAATTATATGATCATATTTATAAATATGAGTGTAATAAATATAAAAATAGGAGCGTAACAATTGATGATGATGATTTTATTTTATATAAACAATTTTTAGTTTATATTAATTCCAATACTAGACCAAAATACTTTTATTCAATTTGTTTTGGTTATGGATGTGGTTGCGCATTATTATATTTACATCCATTTACTGCTCCATTTATAGTTGGAAAAGAAATATATAGATTAGAAGTAAATATTAGAGGATTAGAAAAGTGTGATATATATTATAAAATATTTTAAGTTTAATTTGTGACATATTTTGCCGACCTACTTTTCCTTGATAACAGTTACTTTAGAAATATTATGAATAATTTTATTTTTCTTATCATCGTCTGTTTCCATTACTTCTATTACTAATTTATCATGCACATCAGACACTTTTGAAGAAGAATTATTATATTCTGGATATTTCTCTCTAAATTGCGGAAGTAATTTTATATTTTTATTAGCAATATGGTTTATAGCCTTCTTTAATTTGGTCTTTTTATCATCTTCTTTACTCCATTCACCTTCATCTTTGATATACATAGTCTCCCTCTTTTTATCAGTGCAATGGATTGGTCTCTCTGTCTCATCTAAATTATTTAGATTTTTTACGATTATTTTAGAGATACCTTCTACATATCCCAACTCACCCACTTCCATCAAATCACTCAACTGCAATTTTATAGAATCTACAAAATCTGTTATATTCATTGCATTTTTACAGGTCTCATTCAAGAAAAAATTCAAGTTAAAAGCCTTATTATGAGAATTTGTAATATTATGTGAATTGTTATTTGTATTGTTTATTGTATTAATTCCATTTTTTACTATCTCTAAAATCATTTCCTTAATTTCTTTATTCTCTCTTATTAAATATTCAATCATTTTATTATCTTCGCAATATGTCAATTTATCTTCTATTTGCTCTTCTTTTTTTTCTATGTTTTCTATTTTCTCTATGTTTTCTATTTTATCACAATTCTTTTTATGTCTCCATAATGTTGTTCTACTATTAAAATGCTTACCACATAGATTACAATTATTTGTCTTGGCTGATTTATGTGATATCAATGTTTCAGTTGTTTCAAAATGTTTTATGGTCTGTAAATGTTTTTTATAGTCAGCAACTTTAAACGTATTATACTCACATTTTTCACAACAAAATATATTGGAGATTTTTGGCGACTTTTTTGTTTCATTTTGTTTCATAATATGAAACAAGAAAATCTCCCTAAACCTTTTCCCCAAAAAAAATCGAAAAATATCGTTACAAAAAAATAAAAATTACGTTTGGTTTGTGACGATAAATTTTATTTATCTAGACATTTTATTTTCTCAGTAAGAGCTTTTTGGACTATACAAAAATGGACATTTATTTTTGTCCATTTTTCAAAAATTTAAAAACTTTCTATTTTTATTTTTGAAAATTTCTGTAATATTACACTTTTCTATGTCTTATTTTTATAATATTGTAGATTTCTATGTCTTAACGAAAAATCTTCACATTTGGCACCGCAAAATTGAAAACTATAAAATTAATATTACATTAAATCCATCAATTCAGTTAATTCCAATCCATACTCATCACATATTTTTTTTAGTCTTAAAGGATGAAATACTTTCTGGACTAATTCTTCACAAAAATCTTTCATATTTTCCTTCATTTTTTCATAATTATATTTGCAAATAAAATTGCTAATATTAATATTTAAAGATAACCAAGTCCACTCTACTTTATCCAAATTCTGTTCTAAAATAGGGATGGCATTTGGATTTGAAGTTAATCTATACCAATCTACTTTATCCAAATTCTGTTCTAAAAGATGGATTGCATTTGGATTTGAAGATAATCTATACCAATCTACTTTATCTAAATTGTTTTCTAAGATATGAATAGCATTTCGATTTAAAGATAGATTTGACCAACATACTTTATCTAAATTTCTCTCTAAAATATGGATAGCACTTCTATTTAAAGATAACCATTCCCAATCTACTTTATCTAAATTCTTTTCTAAAATAGGAATAGCATTAGGATTTTTAGATAAAACCCACAATGTCACTTTATCCAAATTATTTTCTAAAAGATGAATAGCATTTGGATTTGAAGATAAATTCCACCAATTGACTTTATCCAAATTATTTTCTAAAAGATGAATGGCATTTGGATTTAAAGATAATTCATCCCATTTCACTAAACGTAAATTCTTTTCTAATATAGGAATAGCATTTAGATTTGAAGACAACCTATGCCAATCAACTTTATCCAGATTTTTTTCTAATAGATGAATGGCATTTGGATTCGAAGATAAATACATCCAATTAACTTTATCTAAATTATTTTCCAAAATATGAATGGCATTTGGATTTAAAGATAAATAATACCATTTTATTTTATCTATATTTTTTTCTAAAATATGAATTGCATTTGGGTTTCTTGATAAGTCAAACCAATTCACCTTATCTAAATTCTGCTCCAAAACAGGAATTGCATCTTCACTTAGTGATATATTATCCCAAATTATTTTATCTAAATGTTTAAATTCATAAATAGGTTTGCCAATCATTTTCTTTTTTATATTCTTTATCTTTTTTTGAGAGATAAAAATATCAATTTTATCTACTTACTTAGACATTAAAAACGCCGATTTATAAAATAAAATGGGGAGTTTTTTTTCAATTAAAAATTGAAACTATAAATTTAAATTACATTAAATCCATCAATTCAGTTAATTCCAATCCACACTCATTACATATTTTTTGTAATCTTAACGGATGAAATACTTTCTGGACCAGTTCTTCGCAAAAATCTTTCATATTTTCCTTCATTTGGTCATATTGATAGTTTCGAATAAAACTACACTCACAAATATTTATATTATATGATAACATAACCCAATTAACTTTATCTACATTTTTTTCTAAAAGATGAATAGCATTTGGATTTGCAGATAAATAAATCCAATTCACTTTATCCAAATTCTTTTCTAAAAGATGAATAGCATTTGGATTCGAAGATAAATAAATCCAATCAACTTTATCCAAATTATTTTCTAAAAGATGAATAGCATTTGGATTCGAAGATAAATAAATCCAATCAACTTTATCCAAATTATTTTCTAAAAGATGAATAGCATTTGGATTCGAAGATAAA